>JAABUX010001784.1_pt1 | contig 31688 bp, 23 predicted proteins | sample 5561851 | NCBI WGS metagenome assembly JAABUX01 (sample SAMN10711883, study PRJNA513361) | rock metagenome | isolation source: Antarctica rocks | place: Antarctica: Victoria Land, Richard Nunatak red sandstone | collected 2016-01-03
AGCACGACCACCTTGCCTCGCTGGTTGTCGAGCGACTGGGCGCGATCGTCCAGGTCTTTGAGGTTCCAACGGGGGGCCAGCGAGCCGATCAAGGCTTGCCGACGGGCGGTGGATTTTTCCTGATAGGCCATCAACTGATCGGCCATCTTGGTCAGCTCGGCCAGATGTTCGACAAAAAGGGGCAAGGAAACCTCGCGCCGGGCGTCGGTCAGGGCTGTTGTCATCCGGGCGGTGAGGTCTGAAGTCACGCCGGGTGTGAGGACTTCGAAGGCAAAGATCTGATCCCGAGCCGCGAAGTACCATTTCGCCTCGGCCTGGGCTTGCGCGATCCAGGCGGCATCCAGACGTTCCGTGCCCACCAGCGCTTGACGACTGATGAACTGCAACGCGGGCTCGGTGGCGGCCAAGCCCTTGGCGTTGCAACGGGTCATCAACCCCCGGCCAAGATCGAACCCAAATTGGGTTGTCGTCGTGATGTCGCCCCCTAACTCGTCGCGGGTTTGCCGCGTTGCCGTGAACTCGCAGAAATCGGACCCGGCGGGACCGGGGACCGGAAGGCACCGGGAAGGATTTTTCGAGGCGGCATCGAACTCCCAGCCAGTGCGTGCGGCGGCAATATCGCGCGGTAATCCCGGGAAGAGCGCGGTGATTGGGTCGCCGAGCAACTCCAGCGTCTGCGGCTCGGTTTCGATTCGACCGTCATCATGCAGGACAACAGTGGTCATGAAGGGGACGTTTGCTCCGGAACCCGCGCGCATCTCATCGTCAAGCCACCGCCACATGTCGTCCCAAGTCTTCGCTTGTGGCAGGGGAATCTGGGCGGGAAGCGACTTGTCGACCGTGGCCGACCAATCCATCCCCATCCGGCGGGAACGGTCCTCGATAAGCAGTTTCCAGCAACCGGGACCCACCTGATCGACCACCCACAGCGTTAACTCAGTCCTGGTTCCACGGATTCGACCGTTCGTTCGCTGGCCGGCGAATCCCTCGAATCGGAGCTTCTGACCGACTTCGAGCCGGTATCGGGGTAATTTTTCCAGGACTGGCGGATCATCGCCTTCGACTGTCCCGATTGTCGCCGCCATCAGGATCGCAGTTGCGCACACGTGGATCGACAAACGACACCTCCTTGCATCGAAACCTCGTCGCGACTCATCCGAAGCCGTGATCGGTCCATCTCTGGGAACGCCGACTCGGCCTCCGACGATCAATCGGTCTGGATGAGTCGATTCATTTCACCGGATTCAGAATACAAAGCCGTTTCCTAAAAGGACAGCGGGTAGGTGGATCGCACCGACGTCGGTCATCGCCTTGATTGGGGATCGGCCTGATGCCCTCTTAATTCCTAAGCGATGGCACGTTAAGATGATCCAGTCTTCGACTCACGGTGGCCGTGCCGACCGCGCCGCGACTTTTGGCTTGTCTTGAACCTGGTTTGCTCGCCAATGCCCCACAAATTCGCCATCGTGATCCCCGACGGCGCGGCCGATGAACCGCTGGATTCGCTCGGCGGTCGGACGCCGCTCCAGGCGGCGCGCACACCCGAGATGGACGCGGTCGCGCGCGACGGGGTGCTCGGGCGGTCGCGGAACGTCCCGGATCGGTTTCTGCCGGGGAGCGACGTGGCGACCTTGAGCCTGTTCGGGTACGACCCCGAGGTGGTCTTCACCGGGCGGGCTCCGCTGGAAGCGGCGGCGGCCGGGATCGAACTTGGGCCGGAGGATTGGGCGATTCGGTGCAACCTCATGCACAGCCGGGATGGTTGCCTGACCGACTTCACCGCCGAGCATGTCTCGTCGAGCGAGGCCCAGGTCTTGATCGGCGTGCTGCGAGACCGGCTCGGGCGGCCCGAGATCGAGTTCCACCCCGGCGTCAGCTACCGGAACCTGATGATTTATCGGGGAGGCCGTGGGACGCCGGCCCCCTTCGACTCGACCACGTCGACGGTCCCGCCGCACGACCACGCCGACCAGCCCTTAGCCGACTACCTTCCTCAAGGGGCCGGGGCCGACTTGCTCCGCGAGTTGATTCAGGCTGGTTCCAGCTTGGTCCGCGACCACCCGATCAATCTCGACCGCGCGACTCGGGGGCTGCGACCCGCCAACCTGGTCTGGCTCTGGGGGCAGGGGCAAGCGCCAAGGTTGCCGAAGTTCCAGGTGGTCCACGGCCTGAAGGGGGCGATCGTCTCAGCGGTGGACCTCGTCCGGGGAGTCGGTATCCTCGCGGGGTGGGATCGGGTCGATGTCCCGGGGGCGACGGGGTATCTCGATACCGACTATGCCGCCAAGGGGCGGGCCGGGGTTGAAGCTCTCAAGACTCACGACATCGTTTGCGTCCACGTCGAGGCTCCCGACGAGGCGAGCCACGAGGGGCGGGCCGACGCCAAGGTCGAAGCCCTGGAGCGGATCGACCGCGAGGTGGTCGGGCCGCTCCGGCGCGCGATCGCCGAGCAAGGCGGGCGCATTCTCGTCTCGCCCGACCACGCCACGCTCGTCCGGACCCGCGCCCATGACCGAGCCTGGGTCCCCTGGGCCATGAGCGGCGTCGGGTTGACCGGCTCGGGATTCCCCTATGATGAAGCCTCGGCCGAGGCGGCGGGCGGTCCGAGCCTCCCCCGAGGGTTTGAGTTGATGGCGGCGTTTCTCGACGTTTGAGTGCTTGCGTCCCGTCCGTTTGGTGGTCTGATTGCCTTGATCCGGAGCGAAACCCTTGGCCCTCCTGGTACAAAAGTTCGGCGGTACGAGCGTCGCCGATTCGTCGAAGATCCTGGCCGCCGCCCGCCGAGCAATCGCCGCGCACCACCGGGGGGAAAAGGTCCTCGTCGTCGTGTCGGCCCGCGGCCGTACCACCGACGAACTGATCGAGCTCGCCAGGGAGATCCACGAACGCCCACCGGCCCGGGAAATGGACATGCTCCTGGCGACCGGCGAGCAGATCAGCGTCGCCCTGATGGCGATGGCGATCCATGCCTTAGGCGTCCCCGCCATCAGCTTCACCGGCGCCCAGATCGGGATCGTCACCGACAGCTTCCACACCAAGGCCCGGATCAGGAATATCTCGACCGAGCGGGTCCGCCAGGCGCTCGACGACGGCAAGATCGTGATCGTGGCCGGGTTCCAGGGGGTCGATGACAACTACAACATCACGACCCTCGGCCGCGGTGGGTCCGACACCACCGCCGTCGCGCTGGCGGCCGTGCTCGGGGCGGACGCCTGCGAGATTTATACGGACGTCGATGGCGTCTACACCACCGACCCCCGGGTCGTCCCCGAAGCCCGCAAGATCGACCGGATCTCGTTCGACGAGATGCTCGAACTCGCGAGCCTCGGCGCCGGGGTGATGCACTCGCGGTCGATCGAGTTCGCCAAAAAATACGGCGTGCCGATCCACGTCCGGAGTTCGTTCAAGGAAGACGAAGGGTCCTGGATCGTCGCCGAGGGGGACGCCCGCCGGCTCGGCGTCCGGGTCACGGGGGCGGCCTTGGCGAAGGATGAGGCGCGGCTGACGATCGTCGGCGTCCCCGACCGCCCCGGCGTGGTCCGGCGGATCTTCGGCGCGATCGCGGCGGCGAATATCGTGGTCGATATGATCGTCCAGAACATCGCCACCGACGGCGTCACCGAGGTCAGCTTCACCGTCAACGACGACGACCTCGAACAAACCTTGATCGTCGCCGAGGAAGCCACCCGGGCCGTCGGCGCGACCGGCTTGAGCCACGACCCCGACGTCGCCAAGGTGTCCGTCGTCGGCCTGGGGATGCGGACCCACACCGGCGTCGCCCGCGAGATGTTCCTCGCGCTCGCCGACGCCGGGATCAACATCCAAATGATCACCACCAGCGAGATCAAGATCAGCGTCCTGGTGGCCCGGTCCGCCGCGCGACAAGCCTTGCAAGTCGTCCACCAGGCGTTCGGGTTGGACCAACCGGTCGCCGACCTCCCCGGACCCCCCAAAGTGTCCGACTGGTCGAGCACCCGGGCTTCCCGGCGCAAACCGACCACCCTGGCCGGCGGCGCTCCCTCCGAGCCTGCCAGCGTGGCCGGGATGGAAGACGTGGTGATCTCGGGGATTGAGCTCGATGAGGGGCAAGCCCGGGTGACCTTGATGGAGGTTCCCGACCGACCGGGATACGCCGCGAGCGTCTTCGCCAAGATCGCCGAGGCCGACGTGTTCGTCGACATGATCGTCCAGAACGTCAGCACGATGGGGAACACCCACGTCTCGTTCACCGTCCCGAGGCACGAAGTCCACCGCGCCGAGGCCGCCGCCCGCGCGACCGGCTTGGGGGAGGTGTCGGTCGAACCGGCAATCGCCAAGCTGTCCGTTCTCGGGGTCGGAGTCCGGACCCACACCGGCGTGGCCGCCCGGATGTTCACCGCCCTGGCCGAAGGGGGCGTCAACATCGCCCTGATCAACACCAGCGAGGTCCGGATCAACGTCGCCACCGACCACGACCGCGGGCAAGAAGCCCTCGAATTCCTCCGCAAGACCTTTGAACTGAATGTGGATTGAACTTTCGCCACGGGTGAATACGGATGGGACACGAATCAGAAGGAATTGCATCGTCTGATCCGAGTGCTATCCGTGTTCATCCGTGGCCACCTCCTCCAATCAAGGAATTTCCCCTGTGGCACGCGATAAAGTGGTCCTGGCTTATTCCGGCGGGCTTGACACTTCGGTCGCCGTCAAGTGGATCAACGAGACGTACGGTCTCGACGTGATCGCCTACACCTGCGACCTCGGCCAGGGGCAGGACATCCAGGCGATCCGGGAGAAGGCGTTGCGGACGGGGGCCGTCGAGGCGATCGCCGAGGACGTCCGGAACCTGTTCGTCGATTACTTCGCCTTTCCGTCGCTCATGGCCGGAGCGATGTACGAGGGGAAATACCCCCTGGCGACCGCCCTGGGCCGGCCGCTCATCGCGCAGTTGATGGTCCGGGTGGCCAAGGAGCATGGTGCCGTCGCCGTAGCCCACGGTTGCACCGGTAAGGGGAATGATCAGGTCCGGTTCGACGTGACGTTCCAGACGTTGGCCCCACACCTGAAGATCATCGCCCCGGTCCGCGAGTGGAAGTGGACCCGGACGCAGGAGTTGCAGTACGCCGCCGACCACGGGATCGAGGTCGAGGCGACCAAGAAAAGCAACTTTTCGACGGATCAAAACCTCTGGGGCCGGTCGATCGAGGCGGGCATCCTGGAAGACCCGTGGATCGAACCGCCGCCCGAAGCCTTTCAGTGGACCGTCGCCCCCCAAGAAGCCCCCGACCAGCCCGAGGAGGTCGAGATCGAGTTCGACCGCGGTCGCCCGATCGCCCTCAACGGCATCCCCCGCGACGGCGCCGAGTTGATCGAGGAGTTGAATAAAATCGCCGGCAAGCACGGTGTCGGGCGAGTCGACCACATCGAAAATCGCCTGGTCGGGATCAAGTCGCGCGAAATCTACGAGGCCCCCGCCGCCTTGGTCCTCCACGAAGCCCACCGCGAGATCGAGTTTCTGACCCTCTCGAAGGAAGCGCTCCGGTTCAAGACGCACGTTAGCCAGCAATACTCCGACCTGATCTACAACGGCCTCTGGTTCAGCGCCCTGCACCAAGACCTGATGGCCTTCACGGTATCGAACCAGCAGTACGTCTCGGGCGTCGCGCGGATCAAGCTGTATAAAGGCCACGCCATGATCACCGGCCGGAAGAGCGAGCACAGCCTCTACCGCCACGAACTCGCCACCTACGAAGAAGGCGACCAGTACGACTCCTCCGCCGCGCAAGGCTTCATCAAGATCCACGGCCTCTCGCAAACCACCCAGGCCAAGTACCAGATGCTCAAAGGCCCCGGCGGCGGCCGACGCCTGGAACTCCCGAGCATCATCCCGCCGGACTCGCAGGGGTGAGCGTCAATCAAACGCAATTTTCGCGCACACTCAATCGAGGGCCAAACATGGACATGATCATCCTCGACCCAGGCGATCAGAGTGATATCATCGAAGAGCGGCAGGACTTCGGGGTGGACCGCTTCGACGAGGTTTGGGAAGGAGTCTATGTCGTGTCGCCTTTGCCCAATGATGAGCATCAAGAAATTGTTGGAACTCTGACCATCTGCTTCGGGATCGTGATCCAGTTGACCAAACTTGGCAAAGTTCGTCCTGGTGTCAATGTCAGCGATCGTGTCGACGGTTGGGACCAGAATTACCGTGGTCCTGACGTCGTCGTCTTCATGAACGACACCAAAGCCCGAAATTACGGTGCTCATTGGGTTGGTGGACCCGACTTCGCGGTTGAGGTTGTCAGCCGATACGATCGATCGCGGGAGAAGCTTGACTTTTATTCCAAGATCGCCACCGGCGAACTCCTGATCGTCGATCGCTACCCTTGGGCTTTGGAACTTTACCGCCTGAGCGTGGCGAGGACGCTCGACCTGATTGGGCGTTCGACGCTCGACCAACCCGATATCCTCACGAGCCAGGTCTTGCCTTTGAGCTTTCAGCTGCATGTTGAGGCGAATGATGAGCGGCCGAGAATCTTGGTGAGCCACCTTGAGGACGCCCGAACTTGGTTGGTTTGATGGCCGAAGATAACGAACTGGAGCAATAAATGGACATGATTATCCTTGACCCGACCCTCCAAGCCCGGATCATCCGCGATCGAAGGGAGCGACGAGGGGATCGCTACGATGAGGTCTGGGACGGAGTTTATGTGGTGGCTCCCGTCACCGATAATGAACATGCGGCACTTGTCGCGAGTTTGACATTCGCGATCGGTCAGGCCGTTCCGGAACCCGATCTCGACACCATTTTAATGGGCGCCAACATCAGCGACCAGGAAGACGATTGGGAGCGAAACTATCGTTGCCCCGACGTAGTCTTCTTCCGCTACGGTTCCGCGGCGGAGGAGCGCGACACCCATTACTTCGGTGGTCCCGACCTTGCCATCGAGATTGTCAGCCAGCACGATCGGTCGCGGCGAAAGTTCGACTTCTATGCCAAAGTGAACACCTGCGAGTTGCTCATCGTCGATCGTTTCCCCTGGACGCTGGAACTGTACCGCCTCGGCGCGGCGAAGACTCTCGACCTCGTCGGTCGGTCGACGGTCGAGCGGCCCGACGTCCTCGCCAGCCAGGTCTTGCCGCTCTCCTTCCGGCTCGTCGCGGGGGAAAAGCGGCCCCGGATCGCCGTGGCCCACACTGATGGCGTTCAATCCTGGTTGGCCTGAACGGATCTCGACAAGCCAAGCTGATGAGTCATCCTCTGAACCAATTGATCGTGCTCCCCCGAGGTTATTCCTAATGGACCTGGTCATCCTCGACGCCAAGTTGACGGCGGCTCTGATCCGGAGACGCCGGCGAGCCGGTACCAACCGCTACGATGAGGTTTGGGATGGGGTTTATGTCATGTCTCCCGAGGCCAACAACGAGCATCAAGATATCGTCGCGGACCTCACGATTTGCTTTGGGATGGCGATCTCACGCACTGGTCTGGGCAAGGTCCAGGCTGGGGCGAATATCAGCGACCTGGCGCGAGGTTGGAGGCGGAACTACCGTTCACCGGATGTCCTGGTTTTTCTTCGAGGAACGACCGCCCAGAACCAAGGGACTCACTGGCTCGGTGGGCCTGATTTCGCCGTCGAGGTCATCAGTCGCAATGATCGAACCCGCCAAAAGTTCGCCTATTACGCCAAGCTCGGCATCCGCGAACTCTTGATCGTTGACCGCTATCCCTGGGCATTGGAACTGCACCGCCTCATGGCGGATGGGACTTACCAATTGGCGGGCCGCTCCTCGGTTGAGCGACCCGACATCCTCACGAGTCAAATCTTGCCCCTCTGCTTCCGACTCGAAGCGGGCGAAGAGCGACCAGTCATTCTTGTCATCCATGCCGACGGCGTTCAAACCTGGTCGGCTTGATCGAGCGAGGCTTCGTAGCGGTCGAGCCATTCCAAGGCTTCACGCTTGCCGCCGACGAGGCGATCCAACTGAGCCTCGTAGACCGCCTCCAGATACTGCTTGAACCTCGGGCCGGGTTTGAGGCCGTGGCGGGCGAGGTCGTGACCGGAGAGGAGCGGCGGGGGGCTGATCGGGCCGGTGGGTTGGTCGCGGAGGTAGGCTTCGCAATAATCCACATTGTCGGCGCGGCCGGAGGTGGCCAGGGCATCGGCGCGGTGGAGGGCGAGGAGGTCGTTGATCCCCGGTTCGGCGAGGATGCGCTTGAGTTTGGCTTCGCGGAGGACCGTTGGGTCGCCGAGGTACTGGTGATATTCCACCAGCCAGGCGATCCGCTCGCGCTCGGCGTTGGCCAGTTTCAGGTCGCGGGCGATTTTGTCGGCGATCTGCCGGCCGACTCGCTCGTGGTGGTGAAAGGTGGCCCGACCGTCGGGGGTGATGGCATGGGTGTCGGGCTTGCCGACATCGTGGAGCAAGGCGGCGCAGGCGAGTTCGAAGCTGGGGTCGGTGGGTAAGAGGCTCAGGACCAATCGGGTGTGATCCCAGAGGTCGCCGTCGGGCTGGGCGGGTTTACTCTGGGGAAGCCCACGCATCCGGGCGACCGCCGGGAGAACCGCGGCGATTAGGCCGGTGTCCATCGCCAGGGCCATCCCCTCGGCCCGGGACGGGTGAACGAGGATCTTGCGAAGCTCCTGCGCGATCCGCTCGGCGGCGACGACGGTGACCTGCCCGGCCATCGCCTCGAGCGCCCGGCGGGTCTGGGCTTCGATCGCGCAACCGAACCGAGCGGCGAAGCGGGTCGCGCGGAGCAGGCGGAGCTTGTCCTCGGTGAACCGGGCGACGGGGTCGCCGATGGCGCGGATGACGCGGGCGTCGAGGTCGGCCCGGCCGCCGACGAAGTCGAGGACCTCGCCGCCCAACGGATCAAGGAACATCCCATTGATCGTGAAGTCGCGGCGCTCGGCGTCGCTCCGAGCGTCGGCGAACTCCACGGTCGAGGGCCGCCGGCCATCGAGGTAGGCGCCATCGGTCCGGAAGGTGGCCACTTCCACATCCAATCCCGACGGCCCCAGAACCCGGACCACGCCGAAGCTGGCCCCGACGGGGACGTTCCGGCGGAAGAGGCCCATCACCTCGTCGGGGCGGGCGTCGGTGGCGACGTCGAAGTCGCTCGGCTCCTGGCCCAAGATCAGGTCGCGGACGCACCCGCCGGCCCAGAGCGCCTGGAAGCCCGCCCCTTGGAGCCGGGCCACGACGTCGGTGGCGTACTGGCGACGAAGATCAGTCGATTCCATCAACCGGCTCCTCGTCTCCCGCCACTTCCTCATCCTCCATGAACCGTTCGGGGTCGCCGACGGTCCGGATGGCGACCTGCGTCCCGCCATAGCGGCGGACGTCCCAGGCGCCGAGGTCGGGCAGAACCGCGTCGTCGAGCTTGATCCGCGACTCGGCGGCGATGATCGACCCATCGGGCAAGGTGCCCAGCAGCCCCTCCAGGAGCTTGCGGATGCGCTCGGGGTGGTCATCGTAGTCAGCGTAGGGGGGGTCGATGAAGACCGCGACCGGCTCGCCCGGTTCAGGCTCATACGACCTGGCCCAGCGGTAGGCGTCGTGGCCGATCACGGCGGCTCGATCCTCGTAGCGCAGGGTGGCGATGTTCCGGCGGATCAAGTCGAGGTTGCCGCGGTTCCGCTCGATGAAGATCGCCCGGCTCGCCCCCCGGCTGAGGGCTTCCAGCCCGATCCCCCCCGTCCCGGCAAACAGGTCGATCACGAGCAACCCCTCAACCGCCTCCCCCAGGATGTTGAAAATCGACTCGCGAACCAGGTCGCTCGTCGGGCGGGTCGAGTTGTCTTTGGGACCATCGAACTTATGGCCCCGGCGCTGGCCGGCGATAATGCGCATCGTCTGATCGATCTCCCGGAAGTCATCCAACGGCGACCCCCATCCTAGCATTAACAACCGGCGGCGGAATCGCCTCGATTTCCCCTGGCTCAAGTCAGGCCGGGGCGATTGCCGATCCCTGAGAAGTCCCCAACTCCACGATCGGGGTTGACCCGATGGCGATCCCGGATAGGATTCGCTTCGCCGGTCGTCGCCGTCCGGCGCGTCGTCGAGACGCTTCGCTTCGCGGTCTCCTCGCCGACACGGATCAAAGTCGGCCGGATCGCGAGGATGGACGAACCTCAAGGACGAGGTTAGCCGGCCCCGGGGATCTTCAGGACAACGAGCCGCTGATGGATCTTCCGGGGGTCAACCGCCCCCGAGGTTCAGCCCGCCCGTTCGGAGTTGATCCCCCGAGGTAGGATAGCCGCACGACCGTCACGCAGGACACGGAACGTCATGCACGGCCCCTTGCTTTGCCATCTGATTGTCGTGGCGTCGCTCTTGGGCGCCGCTCCGACCACGTTGCCGCCCCGGGTGGCCGAGGCCCAACGCGCACTCGCCGACCACCATCCCGCCACCGCGATCAACCTCCTCGAAACCACCTTGGGCGACCGGACCCTGACAAGCAAGGCCGATAAGGACGCCGTGCTGGCATTGCTCCGCCAAGCGTACGAGGCCGCCGCCAACCAGGCCGAAACCGCGGGCCGACCGCTCGACGCTGAGTCCCTCCGCGAGAACGCCCGGATTCTCAAGCGCAAAGCCGGCGGCTCACCCGGGACGGCCCCGGCACCCCACCCGCAACAAGCCGCCGCCGCCCGCCCTTCGGCCCCTGAGTCCGCTCCCCCGGTCGCGGTCAGTCCTCCCGTCATCGAAGCGCCCGCCGACGCGCCGCCGGCTTTGCCCGACGTTGCATCGCCGGTCGCGACGAGCCGAGATTCGGTGGCGGACCCTTTGGAGGTCGCCCCGCAAGGAAAACTGACGTTGGCCTCGACCATTGAGCCTGACCGCTTGCCCGCAGCAGCCGCCCCGACCCCGGCCCCGGTCGCAGCCCCAAGCGGACCGACCGGCCCCGGTCTGGCCGAGGCCGACGCCGCGTTCCGAGCTAAGCAGTATCCGGCGGCGGGACGGATTTACGCGAGCCTGGCCCGCGACAACCAGTTGCCCGCCGACCGCCGCGAGCACTGGGCGTACTGCCGGTCATCCGAGGTCGCCCGACGGATCGACGCCAAGCCGAAGACCGAGGCGGAGTGGGCGAGCATCGACGCCGAGATCACGCAGATCCGCGCCCTGGCCCCGACCAACTGGCTCGGTGAATACCTCCGGAACCGCGCCTCGGCCCGCCCGTCGGCCCGCAAAGCCTCCAAGGGCGGCTCGACGATCGTCCGCGCGGCCTCCCCCGACGAAGCCCCCGCCCCTCGGTCGAACCGCGCCCCACGAGCCGCCGCGGCCCCGGTCCCAGCCCCGACCCCACCGCCGGCCCGAGCGTTCACCGAGGTGACCGACGTCCCGCCCGCGGGGGGTAGCGCTCCCGGGCAGGCTGGGGTGCCGGTCGGTCGCTGGCAGGTCCGCGAGTCGGCCAACTTCCGCGTCTTTCACACGAACCCGACCCTCGCCGAGAAGGTCGTCCAGGTCGCCGAAGCCACCCGACGCGACCAGACCAAGCGCTGGACGGGCAGCCTGCCCACCGCTCCTTGGCAGCCCCGGTGCGAGGTTTATCTGTACCCGACCGCCGGGCAGTACGCCCAGATGACCGGTCAGCCCGCCGACTCGCCGGGCTTCTCGACGATGGGGATGAACGACGGGCAGATCATCTCCCGCCGGGTCAACCTCCGGACCGACCACGACGGCCTGCTCGGCGCCGTCTTGCCGCACGAGGTCACGCACGTCATCCTCGCCGACTTCTTCACCGAGGAGCAGATCCCCCGCTGGGCCGACGAGGGGATGGCCGTCCTGACCGAACCCGTCGCCGAGCAAAAGCGACGGGCCGCCGACCTGGTCGAACCGCTCGGCCGGAACCTGCTCTTCCCGATCGAAACTCTCATGAAGATGGACTACCCCGACAACCGCTACTGGAGCCTCTACTACGCCCAGAGCGTGTCCCTAACCCGGTTCCTCGTCGACCAAGGCACCCCCGCCCAGCTCGTCCAGTTCCTCCAAGGCGCGCGGACCAAGGGCTTCGAAGCCGAACTCCGGCGGATCTACAAGATCGACGGCTTCAACGACCTCCAAGCCCGCTGGGTCGTCTACGCCCGAGCCAACTCCGAAGCCACCGCCCCCACCGCCACGGCCGCAAACTCGCCCCGAGCCGAGCGAAGATGATTGAGCCACGGACGGACACGGATGAAACACGGATCAGAGAAAAGATTTCCTCGTCTGATCCGTGTTTCATCCGTGTCCATCCGTGGCTGATTTTGAGTTCGATTCGGCCCAGAGTTCGATCGCCAGGCGGGTCGCGATGTCGTCGAAGCGGTCGAAAGCGGTTGGCTCGACGCCCGGGTTCCAGCTCAGCCACCAGACCCGACTGACCCGCTTTCCGCTGGCGCGGGCCGACAAGATTGACCGGAGGGCTTCGCCCGGCGTAATCGTGTCGGGACCGACCAGGACGAGGTCGACCGAACCGTCCGGGTGGCAAAACCGGAGGTCGCTCCAGCCCGCAAAGACGGTCGACGGCTCGACCGGCGGCCACGGGACCGTCCAGTCGGATCGCCCGCCGCGCTGGCATTCCTCGTGCGCCATCGCTCCGGGGAGTCGGTTAAGCCAGCCGCGAACCTGGGTGATCGCCCGCTCGATCAGCGCGGGTCCAGCGACAGAGTCCTGGAGGATGGCCGCGCGCTGGGCGATCGCGGGCGTCGCGGCGGGGTCGAGCACGCGGGGGTCGAGCAGGATCGACCGGCACAGGCGATCGAGGCGGGCCCCGGTGCTGGACAAGCCCAATGTCGGGTCAAGACCGACCCAGCGCGGGAGCGGCCGGATCTCGCGCCGCTCGGGGGCGAGGACGGGCCGGAGTTGCGCGCCGCGGATCATCTCGGCGACTTCGAGGAGCGGAGTCGAGCGGATCGAGGCGCGGGTCCTGACTTCCGTCGGGGCCGCCGGCTCGGGGGCGATCACCTCAACCTGGGGGGCGACCCAGCCGTCGGGGAGGGGGACCTTGATCGAGCCGGTCTCTCGGTTGAACCGGCGGTCGAGCAAGGACAAGGCGGGAGAACCGGCGGAGCGGGTCGGGTCGGTCGCGGCCGAGAGGATCAAGAAGTCGCGGGCGCGGGTGGTGGCGACGTAGAAGAGGCGGAGGGCTTCCTCGGTGTCGGCCTGCTCCTCAACGTGGCGGTAGACCGTCCAGCCGAGGCTCCCGCCGGGGTCGACGGCGTCATCCTCGCTCCCGTCGTCGGCGTCGGCGACGGGATTGACGAGTGGGCCAAGGTCGGGGTGGAACGCGACCCGGTCGAGTTTGTGCGGGCGTTTTCGGTCGAGGTCGGGCACGACAACGATCGGGAACTCCAGCCCCTTCGACTGGTGGATCGACATCAGGCGGACGATCTCGCCGCCGTCGTCGGTGGTCGCCGCCTGGGTCTCCTTGGTCGCGGCGCGAAGGTCGCTCCGCAGCCGCTCGACGAAGTCGGCCAGGATGAATCCCCCCGCGTCGTCGAGCCGCCGCGCCATCCGGACGAGCTTCCGGGCGTTGGCCCGCTTCCGGTCGCCGAGGAACTCCCCCAGGAGCGCGGCCTCGTAGCCCGACTCGCTCAAGATCCGGTCGACCAGGCTCGCGATCGGGACCGCGTCCTTGGCGCTTCGCCAGGCGGTGAGCAACCTGCCAGCCCGCTCGACCCGGGGTCGGTCCGCTTCGGGGAGGCGACTCGCGCGCTCCTCGGCCAGCTTGGCAAGCCCCTGATGCAAGGCCCCCGGGCACTCGATCGCCAACCAGAACAGAGCGTCGTCGCTGACCGAGAAGAACGGGCTGCGGAGCGCCCCGGCGAGCGCGACCGAATCGGTCGGGTCTTCCACCGCCGACAGGACGTTGATCAGGTCCAACACTTCGAGCTGGGCGAAGAACCCTGACCCGCCGACGACGTGGAAGTCCAACCCCTCGGCCACCAGGGCACTTTCATAGGTCCCCGAATCGGCCAGCGTCCGGAACAGGATGGCGACGTCGCCGGCATGCGCCGGGCGACTGGTCCGGGTGATGGGGTCGCGGATCGGCCAGCCCCGCTTAAGCCGGTCGGCCAGGTAACGGGCCAGGCGGCGCGCCTCGTCGTTCCGGCGGGCAATCGCGTCGGGCTTACCCGGCTTGCCGCTGGGTGGTGCGATCGGCGGGGCGTCCCACGAGAACAGGACGGCGAGCGGGCCGCCCTGATCCTCAATCGCGCCCCCCGGTTTGAGCGCCGAGCCGGCCTCGGTGAACGTGTCGCCGAACAGGGCGTTGACGAAGCCGAGGATACCCGGGACGCTCCGGAAGTTCTCGGTCAGGTTCCGCCGACCCGCCTCGGGCACGGCGGCGCGGAACTGGCGGAACAAGGCGGGGTCGGCCCCCCGGAACCGGTAGATCGACTGCTTAAAGTCGCCGACCAGAAACAACCGACCATCGACCGCCGCCGCGTCCGAGCCGACCATCCGGGACAGGATCTCCCCCTGGATCGGGTCGGTATCCTGGAACTCATCGACCAAGATCAGGTCCGCCGACTCGCTCAGAGCCTCGCGGACGACGGGGGACTCGCCCGCCACGAGGTCGCGGGTCAAGAGGAGCAGGTCGTCGTTATCGACCCCGCCCCGGAGCCGCTTCATCCGGTCGTAGGTCGTCCGAGCGCGGGTGGCGAGCCGGGCGAACCGAATCCCGTGGACGGCGGCGGCGGTCGACGTCGCCTCGTCCCAAACCAGGCCGTTGGCGACCTTCTTGGACGTCTCGCGGATGGTTTCGAAGCCGTCCTTGATCGCTTCGTACACTTCGGGCGAGGGCCAGAGCTTGCCGACGAGGCCGACGACCTTGGCGGCTTCCTGGACTCCTTTGATCGCTGGGACCGGATCGCCCATGCCGACATCATCGAGCCGGGCGACGGCGGCGGCGAAGTCGGCCAGCCGCGCCTGGACCTTGGGGTTGTCGAAGGAGGTCGCGGCGATCAGGTCGAGGCAAGGGGCGCAGGCGAGCCGGACGCGGGCGACGAGGGCGGGCCGGACGTCCCGGGTCCAGCGGTCGAGCCAGTGAGCGACCAGGTCGCGCGGTTCTTTGGCCGTCCAGAGGGCGATGTCGCCCCCCGAGCGGTTGTTGAGTAGCGACCCCAACGCTTGCCGGACCGCGCCGAGGCCAAAGTCCACCGCCAGCTCGATCAGGTCGCGGTCGCGGTGGGCCAGGGCTTCGCGGAGGGCGACGGCAAGCGCCTCATCGCGGAGGGCACCGGCCACCGGCTCGTCGAGAACGACGAATCCCGGGTCGATTCCAGCCTCGATCGCGTGCCGGCGGAGAACCTCGCCGCAGAACGAGTGGAACGTGCCGATCCGGGCGGCTTCCAGTCCCCGAACGACACCGCGCCAGTAGGTCGGATCGTGCCCCGCCGCGACCTTGAGGCGGCACTCGCGGCGAATCCGGTCGCGGAGTTCGCGGGCGGCCTTGTTCGTGAACGTCAACGCGACCAGCCGACCCAGTGGGGTTGGACTCGGCCCATCGAGTGCCCGAACGAACCGTTCGGTCAGGACCGTGGTCTTGCCGCAACCCGCCCCCGCGCTCAGGGCGACGCTCCCGACGCCAACCACCAGAGCCTCAGCCTGTTCGGTCGTCAGGCGCGACTGGGTAGAAAGTTCTCGCGTCATGATTTGCCGACCTCCAGGCTGGGCCGGTCGTTCCAGGCTTTCCGCGCCGAGCGGACCTCGGCCACGCGGCAGGTCTTGTGGAAGTCACACATCTGGACGCACTTAGCCTCTTGCGAGAAGACCGGGAACACCCCCTGCCGGAGTTCGCGGACCATCGCTAGGACGAAGTCGACCATCCGGTCGCGGTAGTCTTCCCAGGCGTCGAGTTTGACCCCCTTGAACCCATCCTTAGGCAAGCTCCAGTAGCCGGCGTCGAGGAAGGCGGTCGCGCCCGAAGGCATGACCAACCGCTCGACCGCCATCGCGTAAAGGGGAAGTTGCGACGCCAGGCCCGACTTGACGTCGGCGGGGGTCGGGTTCGACCCAGTCTTGTAGTCGATCACCCGAAAGCGGGTTTCCCCCTCGACCTCGACCAGGTCGATCCGGTCGATCACCCCTTGGAGGCGGATCGCGCGGTCGCCGTCGCCGAGGATCAGGTGGGCGAGGGAGTCGGGTTTGTCCGGCTGGCCGAACTTGACCTCGAACTGGTGCGGGACGGCGTTAGCCCCGACCTTGGCCGAGTACGCCCGGAACTGGGCGAGGTAACGGTCCAGCGCTTTACCGCTTCGGAGGGTATTGATCTCGCGGAGAACCTCGGCGACGTCGGCCTCGCCGGGCGGGGCGTCGCGGTCGAACCGCTCCAGTTCAGCCCCCATGTGCGTCTCGATCAGGATCGGCAGGCGGGCGGCAAGGTCGCTGGTGTTCTCCGCGAGGAGTACCCGGTGGACTTCTTCGAGGACGCCGTGGACATCCTTCCCCCGCGCGGCGTAATCCTCGGCGAGTTCTTCGACCCCGTCGGCCGACTTGAGATTGAGGACGTACTTCCCGAAGAACTGGAACGGGCAAAAGGCGTAAGATTCGAGTTGGCTCGGGCTGAAAGTATGCTCGGGACCGAAGGTCTCGGCGACTTTCGCCACGGCCTCTACGTCCATCAGCCAGCCGTCGTGGGCGTTGAAATCGAACCGCTCGCGGCGGACGTGGCCGACCCGGAACGCCTCGGCCACCCCCCGGAGGGCTTCGGCGTGATCGGGACGGGCGGCCAGTTCTCGGAGCGGTACCGGATCACCTGCGCACGCCCGGGCCACGGCCAGGACCCGGGCGTCCCCCGCCGCCACAGCCAGACCCTCGTGCCCCCGGAGGACCGGGTCGAAGCGGTTGTACGTCTCCACTAACCCCGCCGCGGGGTCGAGTCGCCGGAGGATCTCATCGAGGAACCCGGCGGGGAGCAAGCGCTCGCCGGTGACGTCGGTGGTTGGATAACCCAGCGTTAAGGCGGCGTCGGCCGCCGCCAGCGCCCGGGTGAACCGGAGCATCTCGCGGGCGTAGCTCAAGTTGGTGTGCTGGGTGGTGGCGGGGTCGGCATCGATCGGGTCGGCGGTCTCCGGTTCAACCTCGGAAGAAACCTCCACCGACCGGACCGGGTCGAGCGGGACCGAGCCGGGATGAGGAAACGTCTTCTCGGCGAGGTTGGCGATGATGACGACCGAAGCCCGGGCGGCATCGACCGCGCCGATCACCTCGACCCGGACGGCACCGGCCGACTCGATCGACAAGCTGGGCAAAGGCTCGGCGTCGGTGATAATCCGCTCGACTCGGTCGACGAAGTCGGTCCATCGGAGCGGCTGCGCGGCGATGGCGAGGCCGACCTGGTCGAGCACCCAGGCATGGTCCTCGATCGCGTCCCAGAGCGGAGCCAGCTCGGCATCGTCCAGTCCCAGCTTGTCCGCCAGGGTCTGGAGCCGACCGAGGTGGGCGCGCCACGAACCCGACCGGACGACCGGGTCGATCCGGTCGGCCAGGCGGTCGAGGGCGGTCCGGGCGAGGCGTTGGCCCTGGGCCTGGGTGGGCATCTTGGCCTCGTGGATGACCCGGTCTAAGGCTTTCCGGAGCTTGTCGCGGTTCCGGTAGACCCGGGTCGCGCAGATCGCGGCGGCAGCCTCGAACCGGCGAAACGGCTCTCCCAGGTCGAGCCGATCCCACCCGAGTTCGCCGTTCCGGAGGAGCCGCGCTAGGGTGGCGACCTCCCAGCCTTCCACCGGGAGCCGGATCACCAGCCGGAGGGCGGACACGGCGGGCGTCGTCGCCAGCCGACGAGTCGGCCCTGGGGCGACGGGCAAACCCCAACTCGCCAGAGTTGACCGGATCAAGGCCACATCGTCATCCTCGCGTGGGACGAGGATCAAGATGTCATCCGGGCTGATCCCGGCGCCCAGAGCCGCGCGGACCCGGCGTGCCACGAGCGAAGCTTGCCCTTCCCCCCGAGGACCACCGAAGACTTGCAAGCCGGCGCCCGTCAACGGCGGGCGGAGGTGAGCGTCGGCGCGGAATAGCTCAGCATCGATCTCGGCCAAGCCGGCGGGACGGGATGACTGCGGCACCTCGCCGAAACCCGCGTCGAGGAAGTAGCGGCGGGTCGGCTCGACGGCGGCATACACCTCGCCGAGCGTTGGTTCAGGGTCGTGGGGCAGGGTGACGATCATCGCCCCGGCCCGGTTGTTGAAGAAGTCGGTGGCCCGGCGGATCGCCAGTGAGGGCGCGACCGGCTCGATCACGGCGACCAGCGTTTCGCCCAGGTTCCGCCAGCCGACTGGCGGGTTCTCGATGAGTTGCCGCGAAGCCCAGACCGACCAGCCTTCGGGGGTCCGGGCGGCGATGTCGTCGAGGGTTTCGCGGAAGTGGCCGAACAAGGCCCACTGCGCGACCTCGACCGGGCTTTTGCCGGGGGGCGGCCCCTCGGGGCGACGCTCGCCGCGAATCCAGGCGGCGAACTGGGCCAGGATGCGCCGGGAGTAGCCGGGCTGGTCGACGGCAAGGTTGAGCGGGCCGATCACATCAGTTTCACGGGCGCGCTGAATCGCCTCACCGAGCGCGGCCCGGACACCGGCCGGCGACAACCGCGCCGGGGGAAGTTCCGTCGAAGCCGCCGCCACACTCGACCAGACCTGATCCCAGCACCAAACGCGCGGCTGAGGTTGATCGCTTCCGGTCGACCGGAGGGCTAGCTCACGGGCGATCTGGTCCCGGGCCAGTGGCGAGGGCGCGACCCAGAGCGACTGGGACGAGCCGTTCGTCGTTGCTTCCCAGGCCAAGGCCCGCTCGATCGCTCGGTCGCGGAGCGACGCTCGCGGCGGGCCGGTCAGCAGCAGGCGAGGGCCGGACATCGGTCGAGATCCTCCGTGTCTGGTCCACCGCGATCAACCCCAGACCGAGCAAGACCAGGTATACAGAAAAATACCAAAACCGCCCCGCGCGGACAAGCCGGACCAGCCAGACGATGGCGAGATAACCGACGACCCCGGCCAACGTCGCCGCCGCGAGGATCTGCAAGAGTCGGTCGCCCGTGAGCACCGGTGAGAGCGGGTCGCCCCCGAGCGCCGGCATGTCGGGCTTGAGCGCCTTGCGGATCTCGAAGACCACCGCGCCACTCACCGCGAGAACGGCCATCATGAGGCTAAACCCGACCGCCCAGGTCTTCGAGAAGCCCAGCGCCAGCGCGGCGGAGATCGTCAAGCCGCTCCGGCTCACCCCGGGAAGCGGCGCGAACATCTGGGCAACCCCGACGAGCAGGGCGTCGAGGAAGGTGGTCTCGCGCGGTCCCTTCTCTCCCCCTCGGAGCCGTTGCGTGACGAACAGCGTCACCGCCGTGACCAGGAACCCGGCGCCGATCCAGGTCAGGCTATCGAAGGTCTTCTCGATGTAGTCGAGAAAGAACAGCTTGTCGGGGATCAAAGGGAGGGTGGCCACGATCGCCAGCAGGCCGGTCCGGACCACGGCGCTCCGGCGGAACGGTTCAGCGACCTCGTTCGACCCGAGCAACCCCTTCACCCCGGCCACGCCTTGCTGGCGGTAGTGGAGCACGATCGCCAGCGTCGTCCCGATGTGGAGCATCACGTCGAAGAAGATCTTCGCGGCCGACGACGACGTTCGCCCCGTCAGGTACTCGAAGGCGTGCTGGGTCATGGCCAGGTGGCCATCACTGGAGATCGGGAGGAACTCGGTCAAGCCTTGCACCAGGCCCAGGACCAGCGACTCGATCCAATCCATCATTGGGAAGCTCAACTCATCGAGGAGAGGCCGATAGACCCCGGAACTGAGTCACCGCCAGGGCGAAATATCCCAGGCCACTGTAAACCGTTAAGGCGACGGCGGCCCAGGTCGTCAGGTCACGAACCAAAAGGATCAGCGGCCCGTCCGGCTGGAGCCAGAGCACGGCGAGGATGGCCGAGATCGAGATGCACTGAAACAGCGTCTTGAGCTTGCCCGCGAGCTTGGCCCCGAACGCCTGCCCGCCCCCTTCGAGGTGGCTCCGCAGCCCTTGGATCAAGAGTTCGCGGACGACGATGGTCGTGACCATCCAGGGATAAAGCCCAGTTTGGGCCGTCGGGACGGTGAGCAGGTAGATGTATGCCCCGCACACGATCACCTTGTCCACCAAGGGGTCAAGCTGGCGCCCGAGGGCGGTCGACTGGCCGAGCTTGCGGGCGACATAGCCATCCAGCGCGTCGGTCAACGAGGCGGCGACGAAGATCACGAGGGCCCAGAAGAAATAGCCGTGGGCCACCGCCGCGAACACGAAAACCGCCAGTCCGAGGCGACTCAGGGTGATCGAATTCGGAGCATTGAAGAACGGCTCGACGACGCGGTGCGGCGGGTTCGTCGGCGCGGGCTCGATCAGCGTAGTCATGAGTATCCCTCGACGCCCATGTCGACGACCAGCGGGTCGCTGATCAGTTCAAGATCGTGAACGGCGAGGCCGGTTGGGTGAGTCCCGGTTTCCGCCGGGGCTTGGGGCGGGACCGCCGGTTCCTCGGGGCGGCAGTCGCGGTCGTCCGGGCGATCAGGTCGTAACCGTCCGCCGCCAGGATCGAGCATTCGACCAGATCCCCCGGCTCCAGGTTCGCCCCCGTTACAGCAACCAACCCATCCACATCGGGGGCGTCGGCATAAGTCCGACCCACCCAAAGATCGCCGCGCGAGTCGGGGGCGGCGGTGTCGATCAGGACGTCGAGCGATCGGCCGACCAAATTCCGGTTGAACTCGAAGGCAATCGGTTGCTGGGCGGCCATGACCCGGTCGCGGCGGTCGAGCTTCGTCGCGTCGTCGAGGTGGTTCGCCAACCGAGCGGCGGGGGTGTCGGGTTCGAGCGAGTACGGGAACACGCCCAACCGCTCAAACCGCGACGCCGCGACATAGGCGAGCAACTCGGCAAATTCGGACTCCGTCTCCCCCGGGAAGCCGACGATGAAGGTCGTCCGGAGAACGAGGTTGGGGATCTCGCGCCGGAGCCGCTCGATGATCGCCTCGGTCTGCGCCCGGGTGTGCCGCCGATTCATCACCTTGAGCATCCGGTCGTTGATGTGCTGGAGTGGCATATCGAGGTAGGGCAAGACCTTGGAGCTAGTGCTCAGGGCGTCGTACAGGTCGTCGGTGAAGTGGTTCGGGTAGTTGTACAGCACCCTGATCCAGTCGATCCCCTCGACCTGATTGAGTTCGCGGAGCAGTTCGGCCAGGCGGGGGCGACCATATAGGTCGATCCCATAGTACGTCATGTCCTGGGCGACGAGGTTCAACTCGCGGACGCCATCCGCCGCCAACTCACGGGCCTCTTCCACCACGCGCTCGATTGGCTTGGTGACGTGCTTACCCCTCATATAAGGGATCGCGCAAAAGGTGCAGAGCCGGTCGCACCCCTCGGAGACTTTTAGGTAGGCCAGGTGCTTCGGGGTGATCCGGAGCCGGGCGCGGTCATCCTGCGCCTGGACGGGGGCGGGGCGGAAGACGGTCCGCTGCTCGTGGAGGTTGCCCATGATCCGGTCGGCGACCTTGGCGATCTCCTCGCGGCCGAAGACGCCGACGATCGCATCGACGTCGGGCACCTGCTCCAGCAAGAGTTCCCGCTGCCGCTCGGCCAGGCAACCGGCGACGACCACCCCTTTGAGTTGACCGCTCCGCTTGCGCTCAAGCATCTCGTGGATCACGCCGACCGATTCTTGCCGGGCCGTGTCGATGAAGCCGCAGGTATTGATAATGACTAGGTCGGCCGCTTTTGAGTCAGGCACCAAGGCGTACCCATCCTGGGCGAGGAGGCCGAGCATCCGCTCGGAGTCGACCAGGTTCTTCGGGCAACCCAAGCTGACGAAGGAAAAAGTGCCCTTGAGGACACGTTGATCGGTCATCTTGTTCGTCAAACTCCCTGCGAGCGGATCGTTAAATCCAACGGCTCAACCGACTCAGTCAGCAGGAGGGAGACCTCCACCTGGCGTTCCTTGGCGTCTTCCGGATCGTCGCTGAGGAACATGGAGATGGTCATCGTGGTCCGTCCCACTTGCACCATCTCCGGGTGGCGGATCTCAAAAGTACGACCGCTTGCTAGACTGATCCGGAATGGCCGGAATGGTTCCGCTCCGACATATTTGGCAATGCGTTGAAAGGTAATCATGAACTGACTTCGTTTCGCACCAGGATTTCCGTGTTCGGTTGCCGTTTTGGCGGTCAAGAGGGTCCAAACTTGTGCCCCACTCCGACAATAAATGCGCTCGGGAGGACTTGAACCTCCAACCTTCGGATTCGAAGTCCGTGACTCTATCCAATTGAGCTACGAGCGCCTCGGGAGTCCAAGTCTACCGGAGTGACTTACCCGAGGCAAGGGGCTGGCTCGACCTCAGCCTCGAAACGCATCGGTGCGAGACCGGTGTCAAGCCGAAGTCTTGCGAAAAGAGCCGATTCTGCTACAGTGGACGGATTCACATCGTGATCTGCGCCCGGGCCGAGCGATCGGCCCGGCGGTCGTTTCCTCGGGTCGTGGGCAGCGGCCTAACCCGAAGAGCCAAGTTCGTAGTGAGTCGAGGAGAGGGACGGATGGCCGAGTTGATGACGACCGACGTGCGGGCGCTGCTGGATCGTACTCCGTTCGACGCCTCGGCGGTGGCTGATCTACGCGAAGTTCTCGGTCGGGACCCGTCGCGGTACGCGACCTTGCGCGACGCGGTGAGCGCCTTGAAGGACCGGAACCGCGAGAACATGACGGCCGATATTCACCTGCGACTCGGGGTGGGGGATGTCCTCCTGGGTCGCTATCCCACTGGCCTGGGCTACCTGGGCAAGGTAGCCAAACTTGGGATGGCGCAGTTCTTCCGGGGGCTGGCGCTCGAATACTTGCAACGCTGGGAAGAAGCCGCCAAGGCGTTCGCAGCCGCGTCGAGCGCTGGGTATGATCCACGGATGGCCGACCTCCACCATGCCGGGGCGCTCCGCCGGGCCGGGCATGAGACCCAGGCCCGCGAGATGCTCAACGGTCTGGAAAAGCTGTCGGGGGCCTCGGCCGAGTTCCACTACCAAAAGGGGAGCCTGCTGGCCGCTGAGGGGGAGTTGGTCGCGGCGTCGGTCGAGCTCGAAAAAGCGCTCGAGATCGACCGCCACCACACCAACGCCCTGTTCGAGTTGGCTTATATCAATGACCTGCACGGCAACGACGACGTGGCGCTCGACTACTACAAGGATTGCGTCAAGCGCCCGCCGGTCCCGCTCGCGGCCTTGATCAACCTCGGAGTTCTCTACGAGGACCGGATGAACTTCCGCGAGGCCGAGAACTGCTACCGCCAGGTGCTCGCCCACGACCGCAACCACCCCCGCGCCGCCTTGTTCTTCAAGGACTGCCGCGCCAGCCGCGACATGTTTTACGACGAGACCGTCGAGAAGGACATCGCCGTCAAGCGGCAGTTGATGGAGATCCCCGTCACCGACTTCGAGCTGTCGGTCCGAAGCCGGAACTGCTTGCGGAAGATGAACATCCGGACCTTGGGCGACCTCACCCGGACCACCGAGGCCGCCCTCCTGTCGTCGAAGAACTTCGGTGAAACGTCGCTCTCCGAGATCAAGGAGATGATGACCTCCAAGAACCTCTGGCTCGGGATGGCCCTCGAAGGGGGCGGCCAGGTCGCCGCGGCGCACCACGAAGAGCCTGAATCCCTCTCGGCCGAAGACCGCGCCATGCTCGCCAAGCCGATTGGCGACCTGAACCTGTCGGTCCGCGCCCGGAAGTGCATGACCAAGCTCGGCATCCAGACGATGGGCGAACTCCTCAGCCATACCGGCGACGAGTTGCTGGAGTGCAAGAACTTCGGCGTGACGTCGCTCAACGAAGTCCGCGAGAAGTTGCGGGAGTTGAGCTTGAAGCTCAAGAACGAATAAGTTGGTCCGATCGACTTAACGAAAAGCCGAGGCGTTCGTTGCCTCGGTTTCACTTCTTGCTTGTCGGTATGACATTGGCACCGCGTCAGCCATGAAGACGCATCCTGATGGGTATTCGGATCGAGGTTGCCGTGGACGAGTCGATCGCCGACGCCCTCAAGCGGTTCCGCTGGTTGCTGCGTGCGGAGGTCGACAACCCATTGCTCCATTACTGGTGGCACAAGAAGCGACGCGACTATTACGAGAAGCCGAGTGTTTACCGCCGACGGCGGCATTATGTTGCCATCGAGAAGCGGAAGCGTCGATGGCCTCCCGGTCCGATCGATGACCTGACCTACGCTTACAAGTTCTGTCCGCGCCGCTTCTGGGCAAATCTTTGAGCGGTACTCGCATCGGCCCACAACCCCATCCGGAGCGCCTCCATGCTCGAATCAACACCCGAAGACCTTGCGACCGACTTCCGGGACTTATTACGAGAGATGGCGGCCTCACGAACAGTATTCGCCTCATTCCGTGAGGAGCTCGCAGGGCACCGGGGCCGAGTCGAGACGCAACTGAGCATTCTTCGATGGCTTGGGACATTCATGGCCGCCATCCTCGTAACTCTGGTAGGAAGCGTCATCTGGCTGTCCTGGCACGTATCCGCTTTAAATCAGCGAGTGGACACCTTGGAAAAAACTACCTCGAAAATCCTTGATCGGCCGGACCAGGGAGTCGGTACCACCAAGCCTTTAAGCATAAATCATTAATTGTCTGAGGACGAAGCTGTGACGCTTACCGCTGTGTTTCTTGAAGTACCCGAGGGCTTTGTCGCCTTCGTCGAAGAGTTGCCGGGTGCCAATACCCAAGGCGATACTTTGGAAGAAGCCCGCGAAAACTTGCGCGAAGCCGTGGAACTCGTCCTTGAGGCTAACCGTGAACTCTCGGAGCGGACGCTGGCGGGCCGGACGGCGACCCGTGAGCCGTTCACGCTGTCGGCATGAAGCGGCACGATTTAATCCGCCACTTGGAAGCAAACGGCTGTTATTTGCTGCGAGAGGGTAGGCGTCACAGCGTCTTCATCAACCCAGCTATTCCAGTCTCCTCGGCGGTGCCGCGACACACCGAGATCAACGAGTTTTTGGCTCGGAAGATTTGCCGCGACTTGCAGGTCCCAATGCCTTGATGCCTCGCTGGAAAGGTTCCCTTGCCACGCCCGGTCCGCTTTGAAATGACGAGCCAGGATGGCGCGACCCTCGCCCGGACGGGGGTGTTGCACACGCCGCATGGGAGCGTGGAAACCCCGGTATTCATGCCGGTGGGGACGCAGGCGACGGTCAAGGGGATCATGCCGGACCAGCTACACGCGACGGGGAGCCGGATGATCCTGGCGAATACGTATCACCTGGCGCTCCGGCCGGGGGATGCCGAGGTCGCGACGATGGGGGGCTTGCATCGGTTCATGGACTGGTCGGGGCCGATGCTGACGGATTCGGGGGGCTTCCAGGTGTTCAGCCTGGCGACCCGGGCGAAGATCACCGAGGCGGGGGCGACGTTCCGGTCGCACCTCAGCGGCGACCTGCTCGAACTGACCCCCGAGCGGGCGATGACGATCCAGGAAAACCTGGGGGCGGACGTCGCCATGTGCCTCGACGTTTGCCCGGCGCTCCCGGCGGAGAAGTATGTCATCACCGCCGCCGTCGACCGGACGATCCGCTGGGCCGCCCGATGTAAAGCGAAGCATAGCCGGAGCGACCAGGCGTTGTTCGGGATCGTTCAAGGGGGAGCGCATGAGGATCTCCGAGGGCGGTGCGCTGAGGCCTTGATCGAGTTGGACTTTGATGGCTATGCCGTAGGCGGGGTGAGCGTCGGCGAAGCACGCGAGGAGGTTCGCAAGGCCCTGGAGGTGACGGCTCACCTCCTCCCGATCGACCGCCCGCGCTACCTGATGGGGGTGGGTCGGCCGCAGGATATCCTCGACGCGATCGCCACCGGGATCGATATGTTCGACTGCGTTTTGCCGACGCGGAACGGGCGGAACGCGACTTGTTTAACCTTCCAAGGGAACGTCAAGCTCCGGAACGCCGGGCACCGCGGCGACGCCCGGCCGATCGAGGAGGGTTGCCCGTGCCTGGCCTGCTCGCGGTTCAGCCGGAGTTATTTGCGGCACCTCTTTATTGCCGGGGAGATGCTCGGGCCGATCCTGGCGTCGATCCACAACCTCGCCTTCCTCCAGCGGTTGACCGAGCGGGCTCGGACGGCGATCCGGGCGGGGCGATTCGGGGCGATGCGGGCCGAAGTCCTTGAAGCGTTGGGACCGTAGTGGGTACATTGCAAGGAATGGCATCGGGACCAACGGGCGATGACGCCCGGACCGCCGACCGCGCCGCCCGACCCCCAGCCTTTCTCGAACGAACCTGGATCGACCCTCATGTTTGGCTCGCTCGCCACATTGCCCTTCTTGCTGGCTCAAGCCGTTGCCGCTCCCGGCGAGGCTCCCCCTCCGCTGTCGAGCCAGTTGCTCCAGTACCTGCCGTTCGTCCCCGTCTTGCTGCTATTCTACTTCATGATCATCCGCCCCTCGCAGGTTCAGGAGCGGAAGAAGCGGACGATGATCAGTCAGCTCAAGAAGAACGACCGCGTCCTGACGCTGGCGGGGATCTACGGGACGGTCGTCTCGATCGACAACGAGGGCGACCGGGTCGTCCTCAAGATCGATGAGGACGGCAAGGTCAGGGTGGCATTCGCCCGGTCGGGGATCGCGCGGGTCTTGACGGAAGGGTCCGAGAAAAAATGACGGCCGACCGCCCGCGCCTGGCCTCCCGACCAACCCCCTCGGCACGCTCGGGGCGAGGCGTTCCGGGTCGGGTCGGCGAGCCGGTCCGGGCTGGGCGTCCCATTGAGGTCGGGCCGCACCGCGAGTCAGGATGGACTTCGCTCCGCTCGGTGGCACTGATCCCCCAGAACAAAACAAGCCGAGACCAGCCCGCCGGTTTCCCCTTGGGGGGAACTCGGGCCGCGTCCAGACTGCCAATCAAGCACTTCCCAGGATTGCGACCGCCGGGCGGCAAGGGACATCCATGAATAAGTACTATGGCAAACTCGCGTTAATCCTCTTCTCGACCGTGGTCGGGATCTTGGCGATCTGGCCCCCCAAAGAGAAGCTCAAGACGGGGATCGACCTGTCGGGCGGGACGATCCTGGTTTACGAGGTCAAAAAGGACGTCAACGCCTCGGGGGCCGTCAACCTCGACGAACTGATCACCGCGCTCAAGCGGCGGATCAACCCCCAAGGGGTCGAGGACATGGCGATCCGCAAGGTCGGCAACGACCGGATCGAAATCGTCCTGCCCAAGAAGTCGTCCGACGAGGTCGACGACATCAAGCGGAAGCTGACCAACGTCGGCTCGCTCGAATTCCGGATCTTGGCCAACCACAAGCATGACGGCGGCGCCACCGACCGCGCCTTATCCCCCTCCGGCCTGAACAAGCCCCCCAAGAACTACCGCTGGGGCACCTTGGGCGAGACGATCATCGGCTCGAACCCAACGGTCGAACCGAGCGGCCGGACCCTGGCCGACCCGACCCGGCACTGGGTTACCAACGCCCAGGCGGGGCGGACCGTCTACCTCACCGGGAAAAACTCGGCGGGGGTCGAGCAAAAGGACCTCGCGTTCACAATCGAGGCAAACAACCTGAACACGATGACCCTCGACAAGCCGCATAGCCTGTCGAGCGTCAGCAGCTACCGGATCGAGTTCAACCCGAGCCGGATCGAGCAGGGGAATCCGGAACTCTCAGCAGCGCCGATCATCCGCGAGGAAAAGATCGCCCCGGGCCATACCGTCCGCCACATCCTCTACAAGGTTGACCGGCAGAACGTCACCGGCAAGCTCCTGGCCAAGGCGGACATCCAGCAGGACGACCACTACCAGCCGGCGGTCGGCTTTACCTTCAACCGTCAGGGGGGGCGGAAGTTCGGGACCTTGACCACCGACCACGTCCCCGACCCCGATGGGTTCCGCTACCAGCTCGCGATCTTGCTCGACGGCGTGATCCAGTCGGCCCCGACGATCAACTCGCCGATCAACGACTCGGGGATCATCGAAGGGGGACAGGACGGGTTCACCAAGAAGGAACTCGACTTCCTGATCACCGTCCTGCGGTCGGGAAGCTTGCCCGCGAGCTTGAATCCCGAACCACTCCAGGAGGAGAACGTCGGCTCGACCTTGGGGGACGACACGATCAACAAAGGCATCCGCGCGATCATCGTCTCGCTGATCGTCGTGCCCGTCTTCATGATCATCTACTACCGCTTCGCCGGGATCGTCGCGGTGGTGGCCCTGATGCTCAACTTGCTCCTCCTGGTCGCGTCGATGGCGCTCCTGGAAGCGAGCTTCACCCTGCCGGGGCTGGCCGGGCTGGCGCTGACGATCGGGATGGCGGTCGACGTCAACGTCTTGATCTTCGAGCGGATGCGTGAAGAAGCCGAGCGAGGCGCCGGGATGGCCCAGCAGATCCGCAATGGGTTCGACCGGGCCTGGGTGACGATCTTCGACTCGCACGTCACGATCTTCCTGTCCGGCCTGGTGCTCTACAGCGTCGGGACCGATGAAGTCAAGGGGTTCGCGCTCACCTTGATCATCGGGATGATCTGGAACCTGTTCACGGCCGTTTATGTGTCCCGCGTCATCTTCGAACTCTGGTACGACCGCGGCTGGCTCAAGCGGGTCACCATGCTCAAGCTGATGGACAAGTCGAACATCGACTTCATCCGCCCTCGCAAAGCCTGCATGGCCGCCTCGGTGGTCGTGATCGCCATCGGCCTGGCGGCGGTCGCCGCGCGGGGGCGAGGGATGTTCAACATCGACTTCACCGGCGGGACCCTGGTGACGATCCGCCTGAACGAGCAGGATTCGGCGGTCAAGGAACGGTCCGACTCGGGGCGGACCGCGTTCGTCCGCGAGAAGACCCGAGGACTCCCCGACGTCACGGTCGAAAGCCTCACCGTCGGCGGTGCCAAGTCCGGCTCGCGGTACAACATCCGGACTACCGAGCAGCGGATCGACGTCGTCAAGCAAACCGTCCTCGACTCCTTCGGGACCGCCCTCCAGCGCGTCGCCTTGACCCCGGGTGCCCCCAAGCCGATCGCCGCGGCGCCGGCGGCTCCCGTCGAAGGGGCCGACAAAACCACCGAAGCCGGCGTCGACCGGTTCGCCGGGGGGCGGGAATACCCACTCCACTTTAACCTCCCGCAGTCGGGCCAACTGATCACCGCGTCGTTTCGGAACGTCTTGACCGCCGCCGGGATCAACACGCCCGACTCTCGCTTCGAGGTGATCAACCCCAAGGCAACCACCGGCGCCACCGCCGTCCCCGACTCCGAAGACCTCCAACTGCGGACCAACCTCGAACCCGAGGTCGCCCAGGAACAGCTCGCCAAGCTGACCACATCGCTGGCCAACGATAAAAACCTCCTCTTCGAGCGGTCGGAAACCTTCGGGAGTACCGTCGCCGGTGAAACGCAAACCCTGGCCATCGTCGCCACCTTGGCGAGTTGGCTGATTATCGCCGTTTACCTCTGGCTCCGGTTCAAGTCCTTGGTCTACGGCCTGGCGGCGATCATCGCTGTGGTCCACGACGTCCTCGTGACCTTGGGGGCGGTGGCTGTGACCTACTGGCTGTCGAAGATCCCCGGGATCAGCGAAGCCCTCTTGCTCGAACCGTTCAAAATCGACCTGCCGATGATCGCGGCGTTCCTGACCCTGATCGGCTTCTCGGTCAACGACACGATCGTCATCTTCGACCGGATTCGCGAGATCAAAGGGAAGACCCCGAACCTGACCGGTAAGATGATCAATGACGCCTTGAACCAGACCTTGAGCCGGACGATTCTGACCTCATTGACCGCCTGGCTGGTGGTCGTGGTTCTCTATGTCTTGGGCGGTGAAGGGCTGCACGGCTTCGCCTTCTCGCTGGTCGTCGGGTTCCTGAGCGGGACTTACAGCACGATCTACATCGCCAGCCCGATCCTGATCGACTGGGATCGCTCGGCGACCGCAACGCCCGCCAAGAAACCCGAACTGGTCGCCTCGCGCTGACGGGGGATTTCTTGAGCTACGGATGAAATACGGATCAGGAGATTGAATTTTTTCTGATCCGTGTTCCATCCGTGGCCGCTGCGCCTCAGGCTCGGAGGATTCGCCCGGCGTGGAGGATCTCCGACCGCCCGTCGCGCCGAATCCGCAATCCGCCGCCGGCGTCGATCCCCTCGGCGATGGCTCGGAACCGCTCGTCGCCGACCTGGACGGTCATCAACGCACCGAGCAAGGTATCGAGCCGGTTCCAGGTGGCGACCAGCGCGGGGTCGCCCACCGCCAAAGCCCGGAGCATCGGTTCGAGCCGCCGCAAGATCGCCCCCAGCAGGTCTCGGGGCGTTCCACCTCCCTCCAGCCTCGTGGCCATCCCCTTCACCTCCCCCGGCGCATCCTCCAGCCGGGTCCCCACGTTCGCCCCGATACCGATGATTAGCCTCGGCCCGCCCCGACTCACCACCCCTTCCACCAGGATACCGCCCAGCTTCCGACCACCCAGCTCGATATCGTTCGGCCAGCGGATGCCCGCCTGACACCCGGGGACCAGTTCCGCCGCCGCCGCCACCACCACCGAGGCCACCCCCAGCGCCACCCGGGGGCGGACCGCCAGGGCCAGGCCGAACGCCTCGGGGTCAAGCACCACCGACGCGGTCAAGCTCCCACCATCCGACCACCACGAGTTCGCCCCTTGCCCCCGCCCTCGGGTTTGCCGGTCCGCCCAGACAAGCGCCGGGCCAGGGCCGATCGCTCCCGCGTCGATCAGTCGCCTCGCCCAGTCGTTGGTCGAGTCGACCTCGTCGCGGTGGAACTCCGACCGGACGAACGGCCAGCCCACCGACGGCATCATCGATCCCGCCCCGCCGCTTCATGACGACCGGCTCGACGGGATTTAATCGGTCTGGCGACCATTGGTTGATTCATTCGCGGCGAAGACAGATTACGGATGTCGAATATCATTCGAGCGGCGTTTCCGAGCGGAGCCTCAACCCCGGAGGGATCATTGCGTCGAATTCCACCCGATTGCTTGATGGAGATCGATCCTAGTGAGGCAAGCCGAGTCCAATCGAATGGGCGACGAGTTCAATTGACGGGCCAGATCCGGACGAACCCTTGCCAGTCGGATGTGGCCAGGGTGCGGCCGTCGGGTGCGAAGACCATGGACATGATCTCCGACTCGTGGCCGGGGAGGACGAAGCGCAGGGCGCCGGTGCGGCCGTCCCACACGGCGCCGATGTCGTTTGAATCCCAACTCTTGCCGCGGACGACCAGCGGGTAGAGATAAGACTGCAAGATGCCGGGAAGTTGCAAGAACCATCCCGGCGGTCTCATCGACACGCTTCGGCCGACGGATGCCACGAGGCGGCTATCCGGGGACAAAGCCAGCGGCGGGCGATCTGACGTGGTCCGCAGCGAGCGTTCCCGGCCCGAGGCGAGGTCACGGATCGTCAGGCCGCCTCTGGCGCCAACGGCCACAAACAGACGACCATCGCGTGAAAAGGACAGGACCGGTGCGCGGTAGAGCCGACCCGACATGATGCTCTCTTGGGCGCCGTCGGCGCGCCAGAGCCAGACATCACCGGCCCCGCCGGTGGCGTAACGCCGACCATCGGGCGCGGCCAGCGCCGGCTTCGCGTCCAGGCGACCCCACATCCCTCCGGGATCGCGGCGGATCGCCTGGTCCCAGAGGCTGATCCTGGGGTCGGAGGTTGGGGCGACGGGCGCGAGGCAGATCGTCCCGCCTTGGCGGACGAGTTCGCGGGGAGGAGGGGT
>JAABUX010001785.1_pt1 | contig 31685 bp, 32 predicted proteins | sample 5561851 | NCBI WGS metagenome assembly JAABUX01 (sample SAMN10711883, study PRJNA513361) | rock metagenome | isolation source: Antarctica rocks | place: Antarctica: Victoria Land, Richard Nunatak red sandstone | collected 2016-01-03
GCGGACTGGAGGGGAAGGGGTTGGAGAGGGAGTGTGCGGCTAGTTGGGTGAGTCTCTTTGGGGGGGGGGGGTTTTGGTGATGTTTTTGTATATGGATGGGTAGGAGGGAGGGCTGGGGGAGATGGATTTGGGGGTTTGTTTATTGGGGATTGATAGAAGCTGATGATGAATGTGTGGGGGGGGATTTAGGTTACCTATTTCAAGCAGAGACGGGTGATGGAGTTTCAGAAGCGCGCGACGTTGGAGAAGCTGGCGAAGGAGGGGGCGGAGTCGTTGCCGGAGGGGATGGGGTTGTCGGGGGGCCAGGGGGCGAAGTCGTCGTGAATATGTAGGATGAGGAGGAGGAGGAGGATGGGAGTGGAGTGGATGATTGTTGTGTATGATTGTTAGGCTGCATAGCGTGGGCGATGGCGTTCGATTTGCTTTGGTTTAGAGCATGGAAGGAGGATATCTATCTACTCTCTCCTCGATGACGTTACACAGGAGCGGGTCTCGAGAGATGGCCATGAGAAAGAGTCTGTTTGCCCTAGGTGTGTGTTCCTACGATCACTTCGGCATGCACAGGTCGTAAACGCAACGACGTCTTGGATTTGCGGGCCGTTGTATCGAAAGTGAGGGTATAGAAGGGTGTATAATCAAGTACATTGAAAGCCCAAAAACAGAATCTCGACCACGATGCAAACGAAAAAACGCCAAAAACCCATCGTATATATGAATCCGTTGTCCACCATTGGTATCTCCCACTCCCAAAAGGTCCAATACCGCAATCCCAGCAAAAGCGATAGCAAACGCCAGTGACACGAGCCCGAATGGAATCATTCACAATGTAATCCCAAGTCCCTAAACGATACGCTCAGTCAACAGAAACCAGAGGTCCTCCTTCATGGGTATCTTATGCATCCATGTTAGACTCGTCAGTGGTCGTGAAGTCGTCAATCCTCATCCATTCCCATCCCATAAACTTCGTCTCCAATCCATGTGTTAATGCAGGCTTTCGAAGAGTAGTGATGCCACTGTCGACTCAAACACTCGGTGTGGCGGTGGCATTTCTCTCACTGGTGGCAACCGCAACGAGGACTTCGAGGCCGCTCATCTGAGTGTCTTTGGGTCCTTTCTGATGCGAGTGCATAGCTACAAGAGGCAGTGGCCAAGTCGGTGGCCGAGTACTCCCAGCATTGTAGGCCTATCAAGTTCGTCAGAGTGTTGTACGGTGAAAGCTAGTCCGAATAGACTTACATTTTGGAGTGCACCAGGGGAAATGCCACGATGAGCTGATTCAACATGACCATTGCTGTGTACTATCGAAGGATGATGTTCCGCCGATGTAAAAGAAGGTGTTGTTGGGATACCCTCGCTGCTGCTAGAGTCTCCTGGGGAAGGCCGCTGCTGAGTGTTTCCTATGTGACCAATGTACATTCCTTGCCGTTTCGCCCTGTTCGGCGTAGATTTGGGATATTGCAGGGGCTCTTCTGAATGCATGATGGGTTTTTGGTGCAACACAGCTGTGGCCGGAACTGGCTGGTTTGTATGTGAGCGGGCTTGAAATGGATCAGTAGGACCCTGGTGTATCCAACCACCGGCTTCAATTGGCGGAGCCCCATTTGCTAGATCAAGCTTTGTCAGGCCTTGGTGGAGGGACATGTCCCAGGATGCATGGCCTCGCCTGTCGTTTGGTCCGGATTGTGGCTGGACCGAAGGACCAGGATAGACAGGTGGCCTAATAACAGAATCGACCTGCATTGGACTTGATCCACGGAGCGGTGCATCATTCGACCGATGGGGCATTTGATCAAACGTCTCAATTCCTGGCAGTCGTTGCGGCTGATTTGCAACAGTAGCGGCTTGTGGTGCAAAGGCAGGTTGAGGAGCGTCCGGCGTTTGATAGTAACTCAGTCCGCTCGTTGCCGGACGAGAGTAGTTCATGTAGGTGTAAGTACTAGGATGCCATGTTCGCCGCCGAATTTCGGCTGCCTCGGCATCATGCCTTGACAAATTGTATGTCGCGTTTGTTGGACTTGCCAAGGTACTGCCAAGATTTGAGAATGTGGAGGCATTGGAAGAAGCAAGTGGGCTGAGGTACGGCGAAGGATAAGCGTTGCTCTGGGGGGATTGGTATTGAAGGGCGCCTGTCGGTACCGAGAGCCTTCGATCATGCGATCTGCCATCCCAGAAGCCACCACTACGGGATACGGTAGATATGGGCGATCCCAATGAAGACCCATAACCTGGGCTGTGGGGTCCATTCGAGTAAGTCGTGGAAGCTGGGGTACTGGCTCCATCGGACGGTTCCACAAGAAACGAGTATTGGCCGGGTGGGGTAGAAGCCTGACTTCGCAAAGTGTCGAGACTCAGTCTGTTGTTACGTGCAGGCGAGTCATTCGCCATTATTAAAGGTGGTGGTCGGCGTCGCGTGTCATCCCGGCCTATTGTGGGTGCAGTAGAGCCGACACTCGAGGCCGATGGATTACGAGTGTGGCCTCGACCATGGCTTCCTTGGCTACCAGCAGTGCCAGCACGAGCGCGTCCGCTTGGAGGCCGTACACGATCAGTTCGTATTTGTCGCTGAAAGCGAGTGCCTGTAGCAGCCAGAGAATCCGTGGGTATCTCTTCATTGATATGGACGGTCTGCGCATGCTGCCGCAAATTATCCAACCGGGAGAATCTACGAGAACAGTGACATTGGAAGGGTCGTTCGCCGGTGTGTTTTCTGTAAAGAGTCATTATCTCGAGTTCATGCACCGAGGGGTTGATAACGTACCTAATGTGCCGCGCAAGATGCTCACTTCGGGTGAAGCTCAGGCTACATGGTGGAAAATCGGTACAGAAAAACCGTTGTCCCTTCTTCTTTTTAGACGACTTTCCAGTATCCGCGTCTTCGCTCTCAGCGTCAGAGTCTCCTTCTCCTTCATCCGACTCATCCATATCTATGTCCTGGGATTCTGCCGATTGTACCGACCGTTGTGAGTCAACGCGACTGGCAATTCCAGGCCTTGTAGTCCCTAACGGCTGGGTCTGGATAGAGAAAGAATTGCGGAATGGAGAGCTTGGCAACGGCCTCTGGCCATTGATGCCACCAAAGTCTCGCGATGTTGGTGTATTGGGGGTCGACTGCGCCGAGTCCTCGCCTGGTACGGGAGGGGCGGAGCGAAGAGGAGTGAGGGGGTGTATAGGCGCTCGAGGGGTAGTCGGAGTGGTCGCCTCGGTCGAGTAGTCAGAAAGGCCAAGGCCAACGTTGACGGGTTCGAAGGTCGTCATTGCAGTGTCAGATGGGTTGGAATAGAGAAGCGAGGTTTGACGCTATATAAGGACGCCTTGTGAATGATGGGGGCTGACGAGCAGTCGCTATGCGCTTGCGTCAATTCATGGGAGTTTGGTCGCCTACAGAATCGAGGCAGTGAGTCAAGGGTCGAGTATGGTCTGAAGGCTCTGCGACTGAAAGGACCCACAGCGTTATCCGAGTATACGTGCTGTTTAGATATGCAGCCCTTAGGTCGCTTGCGGGGTATGAGATGCAGTTTGTGAATCCACCTCTCTGCATCGAAAGTCGGGATGGTTGTGGCGGGGCAAGTGCTCACTCGGTCTGATAAGGCAGGGTGCCGAAGTCTTGTTTCAGGACGTGAGGTGGGCAAGGATCGAGCGCTAGAACATGCTGTCTGTTGCAGGTTTCGAGGCTTCAAGGGTCGAGAAAGATAGATTCGAATGATGAAGTACAAAGTTGAGAGGATGTCAAGGCTCGGAGGATATGCTGTTATGCTAGTGACGGTGAATGCAGCAGGAGGCTCACTGGCGCGGGGTGAGTGGTAGACTGTCGGAGTGTCGCAATCGGTTGCATAGGGATCTCGTAGTCCAGCGGGCTAAAGGCCTAGCGGGTGGCAGGAGGAAGCCTAGGCAAGACCCTAAGTCTGAAGAGATCGCTGGGGGTAGAGTACCTTGCAATCGGATGGGTTTTAGGTACTTCTGAATAATTCTTCCAGACGATAGAATATAAGATGATTATGAGAAGCCGAAGAGACGAAATATATTGGATATTTTTACAATGGTGGCTTGAAATGTTCCAATCAAATACCGATAGCCTGATTGGACAACCAGGGGAAAGCACGCCGCACCACAGATCCATTCATCTGCTTTTCCTGGTACCTTCTCATCGAATGTAATTCCACATCTTTACTGTAAACGTGTAGCGTTACAATAAAAAAGGGGCATACGCAGTCGCTCTGAGTAACCTTATGCACGTTTGTACATCGAAAGGAAGCAACATTGACGGTGACATTGAAGCACGCCGGCGGTCAACCTTTGCGGGAAAGATTGGAGGCTTGATAGAAGAGACCGACTGGAACGCATAATAGGATAATAGGTCGTGAGGTGGGTTCGACACGCCGTTTCTCCGCTTTTACTCGTACCCCACCTGTTGAACGTTAGGTTAAGTTGTATCTGCACTTGCATGCTGCAAGGGCTGGCCTTGCTGTCAGGTACATAAGGCTTGTAACCGCACCATCTCCTGTGCCTGCACCTCTTGCTTTCCTGGCGTTTTTTTCAGCCCGGAACGGCCTCACCTCTGCTCGAAGCACTTCGATATTACGCCCGACTAGTCCTATCGATAAGCGCCACTTTCATGCCACCTCTTCCATCTTGGTGAGCCATATGTTGGGACCAGGGTCTCCGTGGGCAAAGCGGAGACCCACTGGAACTAACCGGGACTGCCGGTCCATTGTATATATCTCAAACCCGTGAACGATTGCATGAGGGTGCCATCGTACATCCAACACATGGGAGAAGGTTTTGGTGATGACTTATGGTAGCAAATCTCTTCTCGATCTGGTCATCTTCCCAAAGTTCCGACAACACTTCCCACCATGACCGCGGCTTCCCTCTCCCATGCCCCCTCTCGTCCACGAGCGCCGCCAGGTCCTTGACTTCCCCTGAAAACGCAATCTCTGATACTCTCCCTCACCCTTTCTTTCTGACTCTTCAGCATCCTTGCGTTGACTCCGCCTCGAGATAACAAGTCTGAAACTCTTCCCGCCAATCCTTCCGCCAGGCTGCGCCAGAAATAGGAAGGCAAGGAAGATGTGTCTAATGCAGCCAACAATGGTTGCAAAAAGTTATGTTGATCAATTTTGCCTTCCTCCCCAGCCTCCTTGCTAGGGCTTGGGATGGGCTTGATTGTCTCAAGCAACGTCTCAAGCGCAACGATATTTTGGCATCGAGCGGAGACTTCGAGAAGGGTGCGATCTAAACTTGGAAGGTTTGCAAGAGCTCGGGCGATTGAGGCGAGCGACGAAGTCAGAGAAGTGCGAAGGTATGATTGGAGGGCAGTCAGCTGCAGCTGTGGAGAGAGTAAATGAAGGGTCAACAGCGCAGAAGTAGTCCGAGCCTTTGTCTCTTCAGATTGGGCATATGTCGCAGGTCCATTTGGCGAAGGAGCAAGCGAGGACATGGAAAACTCGCGGATGATCTGTTGCCCACTACTCTGAAGAACTGCGTTCGACGGAGCGAGCAGGGAGGACTGTAGATTGGTGACGAGATGAATACGTGACAAATGCTCTCCCTCTTCGTCAGCCCCTGACGCCGCAAGCAACTCATGAATAGCAAGCAGCGTAGTCGCCGCACGGATCATAGCTCTGTGGTCATCTTTCTTTCCGGTAGCACCACTACCCGTCTCGCTCATTTGGGCCTCCAATTGTCGACCTAGCAATAGAAAACGTCCAACCGCTCGCCCAATCTTCACCGTCTGCCAGAGCCTCTCAACCGCTATGCGCACCTCGTTCGAGACTTCATATTTCTGTATCACTTCTCTTTCTAGCCTTCGATAGCCATCAGTCAAAGTACCCACCTGGGCCTCGACCTCATTAACGATATGTTGGCCAGCATCGTCCTGGTCCTTCGTATATTTCAGGAGTGGTAAAGCCGATTTGGTAGTCAAGGTATGGACATGAGTGTCGATTTCTTGTACATCGAATAAAACCCTCGAGAGCGGTGTAGAAATATCCAATGGCGTATCAGAAGGATTGTTCGTTGCGAGCACAAGAGAGTTGGCGAAGGACGTGGGAGAGAAATTAGGATCGAGAAAGATCTCGTAATCGATATACGACGGTTCCGAGTCCGTCATATTGCAATCGACGCGCTTGGCTATGGGTGGGCTGTTGTGGACTAATGAGTGCTGATGCAGTCACTTACTCTAAGTGATGATCTCTATCGCACACCGCTGTCAAATCATTTTGCAAAGCAATGACAACAGATAACTGGTTTCGCTCCCAGGCTTCGGTGTTATGAGGCCGAAAATCTGATCATTCTCTGGAATGTTGGCGCTTGCCACAGACCTCAAATCAGCCATCGAGACGATGCGAATCTACATCTTCCCTATTGTATTGTTTAAGCTACATATTGTTCTTGGAGAGAATATACTTGTCCGTCCTGGTTCCATCCGTCTATCTACTCGCACATTTCTCCCATACACAACACCAAGTATTCTGAATCGTCGCTACACACCTCGATGCATCTCCAGCCCTTATTGACACCCAGGTCGATCCGTTATCCATACATCCGGCAGAGCACACAAGAGCCCTCAACACTACGCGACCAAGTCCTTTCAATCAACCGAGCATCAGGATATCCTCCGACTGGGCTCACCTGACTCCAGCGAGTGATCGCAAGGGATTCATGGAATACGCCATCGATCAAGCCCGTCGCTCATCTCCTGCAACGACCAGATCCTATGTAGGAGCAGCCCTCGTAGATGCAAATGAAAACAAAGTCTAAACCCAGGTTTATTACATGGTAGTAGGACTGGACTCAATCCGAGGTGTAGAAATTGCACATGCGGAGCAATGCTACGTTAGCGAAGTGACCGAAAAAGATGTTCTACTACCCAGAGAAACGTATGTCAGGGGAATTTTACATTGCTAAACAGAACTACGGAGTGGTGAGACTAAGTGGTAGGACGAACGTAGGGCGGGATTATGGCTTACCGAGGAAGTGGGCATGACAGGCGGGAGTTGGGGCCCGTCGCTACTAGCTTACTTATATCGCTAGGGCTAGGCGGATCTTACACCCCAGCCCATGTAATGATTGGCTAGGTACGAGTACAACAATACGCACATACGTAGCTTAGCGCTAGATCAGATCTGTCTATCCCAAAACCATTAAGGCGAGCGTATGACTACCTCCACTGGCCAGACTGGACTGGATAGCCTTGACTATTCCTCATATGGCCAAGCGAAAATGGACATCGCATATTGCTATCAAGATCTTCATTTTTGAGATAAGGCTTAATGCCACGTGCATGGGCGTGATCCTTCCTTCACCAGACAAGAAGTCATAATAGTGAAGTCGCACGGAATACTCCCTCGAACGGACCGACAACATGAATATACACGAAGGCACTATCCGCCCTGATCCAACATTAGAGCTGACCATCTAGGGCCATTCTTGCGCGATAATCGTCTGCCCTGCCCGGCACCCAAAGAATGGGTGGGGAAAGGTAGAGAGCAGGGAAACCCAAAATGGAAGGCTAATAACGGTCGATAACCACATCGGGTGGGAAGATTCATCACCGATGTCTTGAGAAGAAATGGGAATATCCTTCCCGTCCACATAAAGTCCAAGCACGGTGCACGAGGGCGCTTGAATTCCTGGCGGTTATTACTTGCGCAATAACCTCATCGTGGCCTTGAGTCCTTGAACCTCTGGCGGAAGAAGAGCTCTTACCTCTACCGAAGTGTCGCTTTGCCTCGCCAACATCCTCGAAATACCACAACGATGTCTAAACCGACTTCATCCACCCCGCGTGCAGCTTTGGCAGAACTCCCAGCGCTTCCACTGCACCAGCGTCCAAAGAATGTCGAACTGAAGACGACGCCAGCAGGTGTACCCAAGGTCAATTCGAACCAGTCACTCACTCCTCCATCCACACCTCCGAAGCTAGAAAATAGCAGAGCACCCATCAGTGCAGATGCGATTGAAAACAGGCTATCCATTGGCTTGACCTTAGGACTAAAGTCCCTCAAAATAATCGAACACGAAGCGGAGCAACATAAGACAGAGGGAGAGCATGAGACAAAGCTCAAATGGTACAACAAGAAGTACGAACTGCATGAAGAGCTAGGACATGGAGTTTGGAGCAATGTGTACCGCGCGACTGAGCACCGTGAGGCGACGACGATACCAGGCATGCTCCCTTTATCTCCTCCAACCTCTCCGACAAACGACTCGGCATTCAGCAGTAGGAGAATATTGGCAATCAAGAAACCATCACGCCGCGACGCACATAGGATACTCGAAAATGAGGCGAGGATACTCACCTACCTCCACTCGTACAACGAGGCTTCCTCATACCTCGTCCCATTCTACGGCTTTGACGTTGCGCAAAACTCAATAGTCCTCGATGTAGTACCGATGAGTCTCGAGACATACGCAAAATCAGCCAGAAAGCGTCCACTTGCGACAAACACTATGTTCGACCCACTCATTGGCGCGGAGACATGGGCGGATCTCGCGGAGTGCCTCATTCGTGGTCTGGCTTTTCTTCACAGCAAGGGATGCGTTCATGGGGACATCAAGCCGGCCAACATCCTGCTGAGACTGGACGAGAAGGATAAGATGATTCCCTTGTACTGTGATTTCTCCTCATCGCGAGTTATCTCATCAGTCACAGTGCCCGAGGACGTTGGAGAAGTCAGCGCCGTCACAGCGGACTATACTTCACCCGAGCTCCTCGAATTACTACACAAACGCAATGACGAGCGTGCTATAGCCACCTTTGCGTCAGACGTGTTCGCCTTGGCAGTGACACTGCTGTACGCAGCTACTGGAGAAAGCCCGTATGCTTGTGCTCGTATGGAACTTCAGAAGCTGGGAATGGCGAAGGAGGGAGTACCCTTGGAGTACGCCAGGCGAGGAGAGCAGGCTTCAAGAGTCATGGAGGGACGAGCGGTGGGAAAGATGTTGGAGGGGGCCTTGGCGAAAGATCCCGAGAAGAGGCTGGAGGTCGAAGGATGGCGGTGCGGAGTTCGGGATGTTGTGGAGAACTGGAGAAATGGAGGCTGGTTAAGAGGTGGGTGAAACTCTTGACTTTTGTAATGAGTTATGATGGTCTATGCTCGTCCATCTGAAGCGATGGCGCTTGAGGATATGGTACCGAAAAGACGTGTAACGATATGGAAGGTTTCGGGACGGTCACAATCTGCTTTCTTTGTAAGTATGTCGATTGTTGCAACAGAAAGAAGCTCGTCTGTGTGAAGCGATGGCGCGGGAGGATACCGAGAAAGACGTGTAACGATATGGAAGGTTTCGGGACGGTCACATTCTGCTTTTCTTTGTAAGGATCTTAACTGTTGCAACAGAAAGAAACTCTTACTCAAAGTATGAAAAAAGCTATCGAACCTCAGGTCCCTTTCGTTGGACACGTCTCATTCATGCCGTCTCGCTCTACCTCTTTCTCCACCCGCATGCAAGTTCAAACTGTGGCAACAATATCCTCCTGCTAAAAGACCCGTTCAAACACCTTGTGAGCTGGCGCGGAAAAGCTACGGGGAAAGCTACTGGGAAAAGCTACTGGGAAAAGCTACCGATCCAGATCCATGGTACTGGGCCGGCCCCAGTAGCCTGGGCCGTTATTAGAAGCTGACGATATCGGCATGCGGGCTCACTCCCAGGCTGGTTACTCATGCGACCTTCCTTCTACGATACTTGGCAGATCTTTGCGCTGTGGACGAGATAGGCAGATTCCGTATTTGGTTTGGTGGTGTCGGGTATGTTGGTCTCTGGAGAGATATTGGGGGGGGGCTGGGGCTATGGTTTTCTTGAATGGCGGCTGATGATATTCTAGTCCGTGCATCATCACCGAATCAGTGAGTGATCCCAAGGGCTGGCCCGAGTGAGTGAAAGCCAACACTATGCGATCGTGGCTGACCGATCCCTTCTCAAGAAGGGCAGGTTAGAGGCACCCACCACCAACCTCCTATGCAGAAAAATCCAGGTCGACCCCACGATCAGCGCCATCCTGACGTGTCCGACCACACGCTATAGAGTCCCCAAGGTCGCCCATTCTTCCCGTGCCGTGTGGTCATCATACCCGAACGGCGAAAGAGCTGCATAAGTGCCAAAATAGACCCATGTCTAGTCTCTTGTCACGGATGCGGCCGCAATCATCCCCGGTGGAAACCGTACCATTGGGTTTTGGTGTCGAGCCCAGCGCACTGGTAACGCGGCGCCGCTGCCGTGTTCCCCGTGAAGGTTCCTGAGGGTTGGGATACCGAGGGTGTGGTTGTTGGCTGAGAGGACGAGCTAGTTGTGGTGGGGAGGTTGGTGTGGTGTAGGTTGCATGTTGAGATTTTACTGGGAATGGGGCTGATCGGTTTGTGGGTTGTTTTGGGTGGAAAGGAGTGATTGCCAGGTTTCGAGGCCTTTGAGGATGAAAGATTGTTGGAGGGGATCGTAGGAGTAGTGCTGGTCCTCACGAGCCTGGAGGCCATGTGTGGGATCTGAGCGCCCGAAGACAATTTGGATCGTTTTTGGTCTTCCAGCTGTTGCATATGGTGGGACAAAGCCGCGCACTTATGCACAATTTTGGGGAAGAAAGAAAGCCCGTGAATGCCATTGTCCGAAGTCAATGCGCTGGGGATCTTCGCCCGTGTACTTTGCCATCAAAGCTCTTCTCTCTCATTGGTATTGTTTACCAACTCGAATAGTTGTTTTCCAACTGTGTCGAATCTCACCGAACCATCTGTGTGAATTCCCTTGACACTGTACTCATTTATCACTTTGGCTAGGTCTTCTGTTAGCGTACATAACATCTTTCAGAGATCTAGGCATCGCCCTATATTCCCTATATTCCCATTGTTCCACTCGCATATACATATCTTCTCATTGCGATTGAGCGGTGAGTCACCCGAGCTCTGCATACTTCGTCAAATTGTGATGATAAGGATGACACTTCAAACTTGGACTAACACCGTACCTAGTATTAGAACCCCAACCAAGTTGCTCTCCTATACACAACTCTCACACAACGGAGCGGTGAGCCAGCCCAAGACCTGAAAAATTTTCAGTACTTTCAGATCGCAGCCAACGGGCTTTTGGGAGAAAGCGGATCCGAACTTCGACCCCAATATCGGATCATAGCACCCTATCGCTCGCGTTCTTTACATAATGGAGCAGTAAGTCTCCAAAATCGAGTAACCATCTTGTTGTTGTACTAACATGGCGGTATCAGACGTAACAGACCCAAGCGAGCTACGGATTGGGACCAGACAGATGCCAACACAGGCCTCAGTATTGGATGTAAAACTGCTTGCGAGATCATCGACGGTCTCAACCACCATGAGCTGCATCTTTTCAATGCGCCTAGGAGAGACAATCCTGCAATCACCGCAGGCGAGCTGATCGAGAGATATCTGTCATTGAAGAGCCAGAAGGGAGCTTGCAATGGCGCGAAATCCAACCCGAATGATGATGATAGCAATAGGTTGGAAGATGAGGAAGGGGAAGCGTTCATAGGTGGAGTGGAGGTAAGAGAGAGGAAGTGTATCTTCCGACAATGGCTAACGAGGATGAGGGACAAAAGGGTATCAATGAGACGGCTCAGACTCAGAGGAACATTCCTTTCAAAGATAAAAGTGCGGACGGAGCGAGGACAGAACTTTGGAAGTTCCGGCAGCGAAAGAGATTGAAGGAATCGAAGGTCTAAAGTGTTATTCTGCAACGAGCGAAACATGAGCGCTCGGGGCTCCCCTTTGAGGTGAATTGGGACTTGATGTTTGCTTGCAGGGAAAGGTTTGGGAGTGCATTATTGATGTGATGATCGGGTATGAATTGTGTTATCGTCTCCTTGAAGGCAAGAATCGACGGCTCTCATGAAGTGATGGCATGGAATTGAAACAGAATATGCAACAATCTATGCACGGATATGAACCAGATCAGAGGAATGCACTCATGACCTGCGTCTGCCTTATTTTTCATAACGTATGTGTTCAGGATCTGAAATATGATGTATGCAAAGGAACTGCAAAGTTGGATAAAGACGGACTAACCTTATTCTGCATCATGAACGAGACCAGCAGAGGCATCCCTTCGGGGAAAGCTCTTGTATGGGACCCACAATCATCCGCACGCTGTATAATGAATTGCACATGGAACAAATAAACCACTTCGTTGTGGAGTGAGTGGCTAATTCAATAGGGTACCAAGAAGCACACGGTGGGGACAGAGTGGCCGTTGATTGTGGTGAAACGCGAATGGCTTCAAAGAAAGATGCGGGCGGGAGCGGGCTTGGCGTTCCACGTGCTGGACCAAGCCACAAGCACCTGCCAGATACAATGGATCCATTCCAGACATCGGTCTCGTTTTGCACATTCAGTCATTGACGGTTGGTAACATACGACTTCCTAATCAGCTTACCACGATGGATTCGATGGACCAATAAGGTTACAATGTTCGGAAATCTGATTGGTCAGGATGCGGTGCAATCTGCATGAAAGCTGAAGCTAATGTGGACTGGCGCGGGGTTGAAGCTGACATGCATCAATGCTGGCGACAACGACCATCAGCGATGGAATATCCCTATCCTCTTCATCTGTCTGCTTTTATGCGTGATCTTTGATACCCTAATGTCCTTGTTGCTCATAATGCCTCGGTAATCCGGTAGCATGACACTCTGACAGCAATTTCCTACGCTGGTCGCCTTAGGCCAGTTGGGCCTTTCGGAGTTTTGGCGGTGTACGGAGTATTGATCAAGGCGCTCAGGATGCAGTCGTCGACATTATCAACCCTACTCTGGCTCGTGCAGTGTCTGCTGGTGGTGCGCGCCTCTGGCTTTGCTCTCCTGGAGCGTGCACCAACGCCAACCCCCATCGCCATTGCGCCCGCACAGAATTGGTACATCCCCATTACCTGAAATCTGCAATCGCAATGCTGACTTCTTTGCTATAGGGACGGCGACGACGGCCCTTGGTCATCCTTTACCCTGCAAGTGGGCACTCCTATACAAGATGTCAGGGTGTTCGTCTCGGCCGCTAACCCGGATACATGGGTGGTCCTGCCCCAAGGCTGCCCCATGAATGACGATAATTGTGTAGAGATGCGTGGGCGAACGTTCAACTACAACCAGTCCTCGACTTGGCGCCAGCATGGCTCCTACCAATTCGCTACAGAGCAGAACCTGAATATCTCTGTCGGAGCGGTGTTCGGTAACGAGACGGTAGGCCTGGGAATACAGGGAAGCGGAGGTCCTGTCTTGACAAGTCAGGTCATCGGAGCTTATTCGAGTACGGACTTTTACATAGGCATGCTGGGATTGAACCCCGCTTCGACGAACTTCACGCCGCAAGATCAGGGGATACCGAGCTATATGAGCACGTTGAAGGCTGGAAACTTAATACCGAGTCTCAGCTTTGGCTATACCACAGGCAACCAATACAGCTTGAAGCAGGTGCTGGGAAGTCTCACTTTAGGAGGCTATGACTCGTCGCGCTTCACGCCCAATAATCTGACGATACCTCTTGCACCCGAAACATCGAGGGAATTGATGGTTGGTATACAGTCAATTTCATCGGTTGACCGGAGTGGAACGACAAATAATCTTTTGCCGACGGGCATCATGTCCCTGGTCGACTCGACAGTTCCTCAGATTTGGCTTCCACTTGCGGCATGTCAGGCCTTTGAAAAAGCCTTCGGTCTAACCTATGATGAGACAACGCAGCTGTATCTTGTCAACACCTCGTTGCGCACCCAACTACAAGCCCAAAAAGCAAGTATCACATTCACCCTGGGTGCTACCGCGGCTGGCGGACAAATCACGAATATCACTCTCCCTTACACAAGTTTCGATCTACTGGTATCGCCACCAACGCCTGGTGTAGTAAACGGTTCAAGATACTTTCCCTTGAGAAGAGCCGCCAATGAGAGCCAATATACGTTGGGTCGTACATTCCTTCAAGAAGCGTGAGTGGACCGCCTTGTCTTGATTGGCCATCCCTTCTTACACGTACACAGGTACCTCACGGTTGATTGGGAACGTCGGAACTTTTCGTTATCACAATGCACGTTCAAAGAGAATATGCAGCAAACGTTAGTACCGATTAAATCAATGGATAGCAAGTCAGGCTCGGGGAGCTCGGGAGGCTCTTCCACGGGCAAGACCGCTGGTATCGCAGTGGGTGTTGTGGTGGGTGTTCTCGCTATCGGCGGCGCCATCGGTGCATACTTCTTCCTCAGACATAAGAGGTACAAGAAGATATCGTCGGAACAGTCCCGTGGCCACGATTCACCTCCTCGTGACGAAGCCATCCGTCAAGGGTACGTTAAGGGAGAGCTAGACACAGGCGAAGAGAATCAAAGATATGAGATGGCCGGCTCCGCCCCTAGTCCCCGGAAGCCCGAAGAGCATGGTTCCCCAGGATGGGTGGACGAAAAGGGTAACCACCCCGGACAACGGTCGGGCATGGCCGAAGCCGATGGCGGTGGGGTGTCCGTTCCCGAGCTCACAGGATCGGCGTCGCAACAGAGAATGGCACTACGGCCGCTTCACGAGATGTACGACCCCTCGGCACCAGCCGCCGAGCTGCCGGGCGACCATCCGTTGACAGGCGAGCTGCATGGTTCCAATCCAACATCGGCAGCCTCCTCACCAGGCATCTTCAGCAGAAGGAATCGTGGTAGCAATGCCGGATCGCCAATCACCCAGACATCAAGACGTCGGTCGTTCAGGGAGCGTCTGTCAGGCCGACGGGCTTCCACCATCGACTCCCTGCCCAGTCTTGAGTCTCCCGCTCGCGGCGCTCCCTCGCCACCTATCAACGATGGTGCGGCAGCCATAGGTTCCGGACACTCGGGCGAGCCGTTCAGCCCCGTCTCGAGGCGGGGCACGTTCTCACCGGAGCCGGTTTCGAGACAGGGCACCCTCGATGCCTTCTCGTCACCTCGAACCAACTCGAATCCGTTGTTCAGTCCCGTCTCGCCGACGTCTCCGAGTCCGGAAATGAGTCGTGGGTTGTTCGAACGCTTACGTGGGCCTGATAAGCAGGGTCGCTAGCTGAGTGATCTATACCTTTGTGTTGAATCTTTTGGCGAAAAAATATTAGTAGAGGAGTATTTATGGCTGGGTGACGGACGCTCTCTCACAAGCTGAGTCATGGGATGGTCTATTCGGTATCGGGATTTGCATTTGTTGTGAAATAGCGACGCGGAGGGTACTGGTTTACGATCTTTGATCTAATTGTTTTTATTTCGTCCAGTTTTAGCACTTGAGCTATGATGGCCACATTTCGCCCCTTTCTTTGCGTCTAATGGTTACCAGTCTCACACACTTATGATGCTCAGCGGAACTGTAAATTTCCGTCGAGTGAGTGCAGGCAATGATGCTCCATCGTCTTGCGCGATGACCTATGTATAGCACTGCACGGCTTTCAAGTCATTGGATCTGCAAGGGCTTGCGTGGCCAAGAATGTCAGGCTACGCACGATGACACGCTTTATCGAATACGGTCCATTTGACGGGAAGTTTGGTCACGTAGCTGTACCTCCGGCGCCGGCTGGATGGGGTGCTGGATAGATAGAGATAATGTTGCAGGGGGCTAAAATGGCCAACGTTTGGGGGAACTGTATATCTCCGTTTGATTGGAATATTCGACGAGAGGGATACCCTGTACACAACGAAGCAGTAGAGCATGTTTGTGCCCCCTCCGGTGGTCATGCCGGCGCTGTGGCACAATGCGTGAGCAAGGATCGGCCTCATCTGCCGAAACAATGGTACAACACCCCCGAGTACTCCGTATTAGCACGAATAACGCCGACGTGGTAATGATACGGCAGCACTTCCCACGTGTCGATGCTCAAACTAATAGCCACGAGGCAGACTGGCCCCCGTTGCTAACGGTGAGGATGGAGTGTACTTTGGCGAGCGGGGAGGGTATATGGAAGTAGCAAACGACTGAGGGCGACCTATCGTCATGCACCAACATGCGGAGGACTCGGTAGCGTGGACCGTTGCACTGCAGCATGCTGGATGTCAATCCCATTCGAGGTGCTCCTCGTGTTCGCCTACGTCAGCCCTCATCTAGATTGTCAATGACATTGACTTCCGCACACCGACGCAGGTACGCGGACGAGTATTGTCTGCTTCCTGCATTTGCCATGCGCCGCTAGGTGGTCAGTGCTGCGTCTCACGGTTCCTACGGGGTTCCTACGGATAGCTTTCCATCGCACGATTTAGTGCACAGGGTCCGGTTGTATCAGAGTGCGTGAGATCGGATCGCTAGCCTGTATCTGCACTTTGTCTTGTCGTTGTCTTTTCGGCATGGTCGAGTTGGCGGATGGAAGGCCTTGGCATTTGAGGCCCCTGTGTGGGACTGTGCAGCTCACTTCAGCGAGCGGCACGTCTAACGTGATCGGGACAAAAGAGGCGAGATCGTCAGGAACGAGAGGTTAAGGTTGTAACAGAAATGCGGAGTGGAACTGGACACCGTCGCTGTCGGGGGGTGTCGCTGCAACTCTAGCAGAGGGAACTAAAAGCGCATGCGATGCCGTCGACACCACACACCTAATTCACAGCGTGGCATGACCGCGTGGGAAATGAGCCTCTGCAGGCGCACGGCGAAGCCACAGAATGTATAAAGCGGTACAGATTTGCTCTTAGTCGTAAGGAATGGTTAAAGGGTAAGGTAATGAAAAAGACCGCACAGCTACCAAGATGACACGCTTGCGAAGTATGGTATTCCAGATCTACCGAAGAGCGGATGTTTCATCGAAGCGTAAAAAAGACTTTGGAATTTGACGCTCTGGTCTACTGTTAGTCAGGCTTCCTATGCTGTCTAAAAAGGGTGCTACCTTACTCTGTCACTCTGTATAAGAAAGGGGTCAGCGAATGCGGAAGGATTGACGAGGCTGATGCCAAAAATACCAATGATACCAACTTTAGCGTTGAGGATAAGCAGCTAATGCACCTCATGCATCTTGACTCCAACTCCTGAATGCTGTTGCTCCTGCCCCTGCCAACCACAAACGCCCACCTCGCCTGTGCTTGCCCACAATCATGGACGCAGTTTTTCTAGAGTCTGTTCTGCCTGGTAACAGCAGGGTCACAGTGGTCCACGTTTCAACCAACGGCACTTTCCGAAGCGAGTCGATACAAGGCTGCTGGTACTCACGCCTGTGCCTGTCGATCAGCGGTCGATACCTATCCTCCCGTGTCTAACGGTGACCACACTGGAGATTGCAGGGAGCTTGAGCCCCTCTCCACGGCCCGAGTCTGCTGTGTCTCAAGGTCAAGCTAGGCAGTACGAAGGCGACAAGTTCCTCGAGACTTGAGATGGGACAACCATCGAATCCGATGATGACATGCACTGCCGCGTTAAAAATACAATGGCTTCTCACGATATCTTTGGTTTCTGCAGGCCTCACCTCAAGCGAAATTGCACATGCTCGAAGAGGGTAAGACTGGAAAGCTTGCTGCCCTCCAGCATAACCCAAATAGGGAACGTTCGCTCGCGGCAGCATCCTTCCCACCACCCCACCCTCGGGTGTGCAAGGCTTTGCATATCAACCTTGAGTATCTTTTTACTTTGCAAACGCTCCCTTAATCGTTTAATATTCACTACGTTGCTCCCTTCCCTGTCTCTACCATGTTCAGCCAGCCTACCAAGTTGACAGAATACAGGTCTAGACTGGTAGGCTGACGGATTGTACATGACCACTATCAAATACGTTCAATTAATCAATCAAAACGAGTTTGGCAGACCTTACACGACCACTCGGACTACATTCATTGCCTGATCCTTCTCTCATGTTCCCCACGATAAATCAGTCATCTCATTCATTCTATAGCAACGTCTGCTTGTTCAAAGCGGAAATAATATATTCCGAGTCACAGGCTTCATACCATGGCCGAGCAACCCTACCAGTCTTTACCAATCAATACATTTCAGCCATTTGGGAAACAAAAGCAGATCTCGCCCTCTGCATCTGAACCCTCATCAGCCTCGGACGAAAACTCTACAACCTCGAATCCCACCCAACAACGAAATCGTTCATCCATGTCTCCTGATGCCGCAACATCTTCCAGGCAGCCAAAAGGATCCACAAGGCAGCGTCAGACGGCGAAGGCTATACCGACTCGAGGTCGAGGAGAATCATCAAGGGCTTCAGTAATGCCAATCCTGGGACTATTGGACCAGACGGCCGAGATAACGTACACACCAACGACACATCGCGTAAGTAAGGCGAAGAAGGGAAAGAAGGTCCACGCTTGCGAATACCCAGGTTGTTCCAAGGTATGCCACAATGCCAAAAGAAAATACCGCTTCGGACTGAAATCAGGTTTAGATTTTCACTCGAGCGGAGCACCGCAAGTATGCCGTCAGCAGAGTATTAGATGGCAATCACATATGCTGATAAGCAAAATCTAGGCGCCATGAAGCCAATCACAATACTTCGCCAGCGTTTCAATGCGAAATTGATACTTGCCGCAAGCCTTTCCAGCGAGCCGACCTCCTAGCACGGCACATGGAACGACAGTGAGCTGATGTATACTTTATCCTGAGGTCATGCACTTACTTCAGTAGACATAACATGCCATCGGCTGAAGCATCGGCCTTCCGAAATCAGTACCGTCAAGGCTCAGCCAGCGAAGCCTCGAGTCCATCCAGAGGCAGTATCAGCGCTGCTCCCATGTCCCAACAAGCGCCGGCACCCGCGCCTTCCTTCCCACAATCGTCTGGCACCATGTCCATCGGTTCCATACTCGAACCCAACATGCACCGGGGCTCCTACGAGTCCCAGCCGGGCGGACCGAGCCTGCATGAGCTGTCTCATACCCCAATAGGTACGGCACCACGTAGCCTACTCCCAGAGCTGCTCTATGGCCTCACACCATCCGGAGACTCTCCTCTGTATTCATCCTCTGATTCATGTTATTCCCCCCATTCAGACTATCTGCAACCGCAAGCGGTGGCTCAGCAATTCTACCCTCAGGAAGTGATCCAACGACCACAGTCTACCTCTCTCGAGTCCTGGTCTCAGCCAATCATTCAGCAGTCTCCGCATCCCGAAGGCGCGGCGCCGCCATCATGGAGTAGCTACGATCCGTCAGGGATGGCGTTTGTGGCTGAGGAAAACTGGGTTCCTCCTGTAAGTACCTCCTTCCGCTCGGATTTTCTTACATAAGTGGACTCACTAAACATACTCCAGCAACGGCAATACGCCTACCATTCCCCATCCTGGCCCGGCACACATGCCCTCCCACCTTACGATTTGAACATGCACTCACAGCAACCCTGGCCACCATGGACAAAGGTCAAATCCAAGGCCCACTCCACCATTTACGAAGCTCACGGACTGCCTACCTTTGCTTAATTCCCATTACCGCAAATCACGAGGAGGCAGCCCTCCAGAAACACCCTAATTTTTAATTCACTGTCGTTTTTAGGAGCTTTATTCAGCGTTTCTCACTTCACTTATTTGATCGAATATGTCTCTGTACTAGTATCAATGACCCGCACGGATGAAATGAAATTTGGAATAGTTTGCTTGGTCGACCGTTTAGCGAGCGTTTTCTTATCTGTATCAATATCTGATTTCAAGTGGGACATGGGTATTGAGCGATGTGTACGGCTACGTTGTAAAACCACTGGGATGATGATGATGTCGGCTATCATAATATGTAACATTAGTATCAATGTACAACACCAGAGGAGCTGAAAAGCACAAAGGTCTCTTGGATTAGGAATCTATCGCTCCAGTCTTAATGCACTTTCGTCCGCACAACTACTCGGGAAGCCTCGAATCCCTGCTAGATTATCTCTAGTGAAACCATCGACACAGAGATGAAACCACATATGCAAGCTTCCAAGAAAAAGGACAAGAACCTACCTAGCAACCTGACAACCTAAACCCCCTCCCCACCCGCCTCCCCCTCCTTCCCCGCCCCACCCCGGTCCCCACCCCGGCTCCCACCCCCACCAACCGCCCTCCAAAAAACCCCCCAAGGCGTCACCGTCCCCAACGCCCGCCGCATATGCGCATCCACCACCCCCAACCCAACCACAAAACTGGCATTCACCCACCCGAACCCTTCGCGCGCCACGCCCCGAAACCCTCCGCCCTGGTTCCCATACTCGGCCTCGACCTTGTGCGGGTCCACGGGCCGCGTGACGTCGTACTTTTCCACCACGACGCCGTTGAAGTCCACGAAAGCTTTGGTGACCATGTAGAGCCATTTGTACGCCAGGCGCTCGGCGTCCTCGCTGAAGCCGTAGCGGGACAGGCCCTGCCAGGCGAGGATTTGGTGCGGTGCCCAGCCTGGGAATGTATCGCGTTGTTAGTTGGACTTTTCTGAGGCAGTTGGTTAGGGTGGGAATGGAAAGGCTCGTACCGTAGGGGTAGTCCCATTGCCGGCTCGGTCTCTCGATGCTGATGATGCCGCGAGAGTGTTCGGTTCCGGACACGAGTCCGCCGAAAGCTTCGAGTTTGGGCAAGGCTTTCTTCACCAACGCAGCTGCTTGCGCTGGTGTAGCCAATCCAGCCCACATTGCCCAGAAAGTTGTGGCGCTTTCATATGTGGTCTGCTTGCGCTTGCGCTTGACGGTGTCGTAGTCGAAGTACATACCATTTTCTTCGTTCCACAGGTACTGATCTACAGCTCGTCTTCGGTTCTTGGCCCGGCGGGACCTAGTCCATTCTGTGGTCAGTCTTGGATCGCTATCAAATGAAAGATTAAGGCAGTCATGCCTAGCATGGGGGGGGGGCTTAAGCAAGAATATGACTGACCATGCAGCAGAAGTCTCCACTTGATCGGGTTTCATTCCGCCAATGGTACGGCACATGTCGGCTGGGATGCTCAAATGGTCCTTGAAATGCTTGTGGATAGCGTGAGCAATGTCGGTCTCGTACTTGTAGAGTAGCGCATTGAGGTCAATTGTTGCTAGATTAGCAGCAACATTTTCCAGCCGATACGACGTATCGTGTCCTGATTCTCGCACTGCCCGGTCATGGAGAAAGTATTCATCGAGTTCTGGTTCCGTGATAGTGTCATCGGATCTATTGTACGCTTGAATAAACTCAGGGACTTGCATGCCATACTTGCTCGCATAGGGCGCGAGAACATGGACGAAGTGGGTAGACTCTGTTTCAGGAGGAATCCCAATGCCTTCTGGTCGGTATCGTGACAGTCCAGTGAGTGGATCAAAGCGAGGAGATGCCATCCACACCGTGTAGTACTCCTTGATAGCAGCAAGGATAGCCTCCCGAAGAAAATCTAAAGCATCGGACTCGTGCTACATAATTCTCCTAGTCAGTATTACTAAAATATGAGTCGTCACAAAGCGTGTGAGACTTGGTAAGGAACAGGCCCAGAGCCAAGAAACTGAGACCAGCGCATCGTTGATAATGTAGTCACCTGAAGAGGTTGCTTACCCGTATAGTCTCGTACACCCGAAGGGCCATGTCCGTCAAGAAGGGTGGTTGTGTGCGTCCCAAGTAGTACGTACGATTCGCGTTGAGAATTTTACCGTAGTGCTTTATACAAAAGCAGAAATTCTGGACCATAGATTTGGCCAAATCGGCACGTCCATCAGCAATTAGCCCGATAGACTCCATGTAGCTATCCCAGCCATACATTTCATTGAATCGGCCACCAGGAACAACGAAAGGTAGACCACGCAAGTCACTGACTCCGGTCCGTGTATTGGTATGGGATTCCATGGCCAGTGCCAGTAAACCTGGTTTATCATTGAGGTCTCTGATGCCCTCAGGAGTAATCATACCGGCGGTAAGTCTTCTGACATCTAATCGAATGTGGGGCTGATCTCGAGCAAGCTGCTCGTAATATTGGATTTGATCCGGGCAACTAGCTGGTATGTATATGCGTGGTCGTGGATCGGCGGTCCTACGCACGTCTTGGAGTCAGTGGCTGAGCTCATTTGCCAAGGCAAAAGCCCAGTAGGAGAAGAGTGCTTTGGGAGGATACGAACCAGTCTTTGGGATCAGTCCCAGCCTTTTCTATCGAGGAAGCGTCGATACGTCGTGTAAGGGCATCCCAGAAAGAATAACGAATCAGCCGTGAGAGCCGTTGCACGGAATTCTCATTCAAGCGTGCTTCATCGAGAATGATGTTCTTTCGGCCGATGTCCTTTGCCAGGGTCAACTCCTGAAGCAAATTTGAGAGCCTTCAAGAAATTTAAGGTCAGCGTTGCCATCAATCTGAATTTTACTGCTAGATATGGTGCACTTTGGACAAGTCCTGTTGGAGCAAAGGCTGCTATATCTGGCCATCCGCTGTGCAATTTGGCTCATATCAATGAAGAATGACTGCGAAAAGACGTACATATACGTCCCGCGAACGTCGAAATGCTTGTGTCCATGGGAATGTAGCGTTCCAAGTGAGAGCACTTTAGGACCATTGTCATCTATAGTAATCTGAATATCCTGGTCCGTGTCTTCGCGGGACAGGAGACTCTTGAGGGTTGAGTCGACAGGAATCAGAAATCTGCGCGGCTCGCTAGTCGTGTCATCTACGTTTGGTGAGTCAGTGCCCATGTTTTGTATCGGATAAAAGCGTGCTCACCGAGACTCAGCCGTCTAAACGCAGGAAGACTGCTTGCTTCGTGGAGCTACACCGAAGGGTAAGCAGACTTTGGTCATTGCGTGATAAGCTGGAGCTCTGTACCGACGTATGGGTACGGTGTTCATCGCCGTGTTTGGCATGATTGTCTGCACCTTAGTAAAGCGGTGCGGCTGAGAAAGGGTCGGGGTCTTCAGAGTTGACACGAACACTGAGAAGGCGGGGAGACTGCATCGTGGTGTCGTTATAGGAATATAGGATGCGATAGTGATAATTGGTGGCTTGAAGCGAAAGGAAAGGTATACAGAATTGAGGGATAGTGACAAGTACATATCGCAATGTAAGGAAGAGGTAAACATGCTTTAGCCCTCTTTGAGGGGCGACTACCCATTCAATTCCAAAGAGATAGGGAAAGAACCCTTCGTCACTATCATCGTTGAAATGCTATCACCATTGAAGCAATCATGATGCCCACTCGCTCAACAAAATCTGCGCCGATATATTTCAAGATATGGAATCAGCTGCTGGGTATCATGTACACCGATCGCCTCATACTACATGTACGTCACAGCGCCAGAGAGTCGGACTCGCTGCAATCGCTACGCTGGAAAAGATGGTATCATAATAGCTTTTTCATCATTTGGTCGTTGATCTTCTCTCTGATGCCTCAGGGTGCCTTTGCCTTGCCTGATATACTCGAGCGCGAAAATCTGTTACAGATGTCAGATCAACGTGTAGCATGCCTGAAAGCTGTCAAGCACTACGAGAGGAGGATAGGGAAGGCTAACTGCGATTTCGAAGGGGCCTTCTGTGGTTGCTCGTTCTCCTTGTTCCACAATCGCGACTTGTATGCGGGCCAGCTGGAGTAATTCCAGGCTTTGACGAGAAGACTGCAGAATGAACCACGCATTAGCCAAGCTCATTTACAAGTGTCCAACCGAAACCAAAGAGCATAGGGTGAAAGAGTCCAGAATCCTTTTAACAGCGGTAACCCTCTGGAACAAGCGCCTTCGCGAATGGATTATCGTACCCTTGAGTCTGATCGACATAATTCTCGTTCTTGACTTCTTTCACTCCAATTTTCATACCCTCCTTTCCAAAGCTGACGTTCTTCTGTTCCATCTTCTTGGACGTTTTGTCCGCGACATCAGTCACTATTGTGTAAACCGCATAGCCAACGAAGGCCAGGAAAGCAAGGACTATGAAGAGGACGACAAGAGGGACGAGCTTCGATAAGCTCGACATCGTTGGGGATGAAAGGCACGTGCTGATAGAGGAGGTCTTGCCCCGACTATGGTGTAAGTTTTTGGTGTAGCTTTAGTTGTGCTTGTTTCATGGGCGTGGGGCCGTGGTGGATTGGACAGATTTACTGGAATTGTGAGGCCCCTAGGGGTACAGGAAAGAACGTGGCGCAGTGAACCATGCTGCCCAGACATGTGAATGACGTGGGACGGGACTGAAGGACTTGATACCATAAGGCTGAATGCTCTTTTATCATTCTTGAGCACCCACGGCACCGTGTGCCTACCATGATATACGTCTAATCAAGGTGAACATAAAATGCCCAATGGCCAAGTGACTGAGAAATATCGAATTACGATAGAACTCTATCCAAGGCTGAAAGCTCGGTAGCGATAGAATACAGCCCGTACGGGGATGATCGGGTCTCGAGTGCATGGTCGCGTGCCTGGCGGTTGGACGCTCCTGCTGCAGGTACATGACAGCATCGTACGACTCTCGCCAAACGCCAAAAGCCTTGATGACCATTATTAGGGGATTCAAGGGTTACTACCAGATGGGTCATCGAGGCCAAAGGACAGCTTCTCAACGCTGTACATACAACGCGATGGACGAACAAACTAGGCTGTCGTAGCTATGGTCTCGCGCAGGCACGATACAGGATATGAAACCGGGTTTCAAAGGGTTGCAATTAAATATACTTGATCAGGAGGGAATGGGAGTGATTGGTGGTGAGGAAGATTGTGAGGGTTTACCTCCGTGTATACCGGTCTCCTCTGACGAATGGTACCCGATATTCCAAGTCTGGCTGGTCTGATAGGTGCCGTGCGCGACCTCCCCGTGCGGTTTGATAGGATGAATGCAATAGAACAGCGAATAGGGACAGGCCCATAGGATCAATCTGACAGAGCAAGCAGATTGTTCTTGGAGGAGTCCAATAGGCCAAAGAGGGCTCTTCTACGACCAAGTTTTGGATATTCGAGTATTGCGGGTCCAAGACAGGCGTCACAAGTCGTCCCTTGTGTTCATTACCGACCAGCAGTACCACTACCGCTTTCATCCTTACCTGGACCAATCATAGATGCCTTCGAGTCAAGATGAGGGAAGATTTGAGGCTTGTGCTCGAAAGGAAGCGTTGTGAAGACGATCGAGAACGGTATTCTTAGTCCCCAGATGGAAAGGCTCTTAGAAGACACCATTGTAAGTTTCCAGGTTAACAGTGCATCACAGGTTGTTGCTGGATGGGGAATCCCGGTGATATCAGTAATCTTTGGCGAGTGGTGTCTGTGGAATTTCCAATGGTGATGTATAAGAGATGAAGTGAAAGGAGTGGTATAAAGCTTAGATCGATGAATATGAGTGGGAAGCTCCACTTTGAGCATGCTGGAGACGAATCAATCTCAGAGACCTTCAATTATTTAGGGCGAGGCACAAGAGCGGCCACAAGCTCTGCGATCACAGCTAAGTAAGATCCTTTTCACAGTAGAATCAGACCGACACAATTGTTGATACTCGAGGCAAGACGTTCAGTCCTTATCCTGATGCTCATGACACAAATAACCTAATACCGCTCGCTGGAGCGCCAATTTCGCATACTTCACAAACCCTACAAACCTGGCCCTTATAATTTGAGTGGTACTTTGCACCATCAAAGGGGCAAGCGATACTCGGTGATCCGCTATATATCGGTGTATGCGAAGAAGCACATATATCGAACTCGGCGAACTGATCAAACTCGATGTCTATCTTATCCTGCGGACTTCGCTCGCACTGCGCTTTGATTTTCTTGGCCTGAGCACAGTCAGTATACTCGTCCACATTTACATGAGCCCGCTACCAGGATGCGTACCTGGTCGAGAAGCTTAGCCGAGCCACCATTCGCAAGCATGCGATTGGCAAAGCTGAGTGCTGATGAGAAGTTCTTGTTCGTAAACGCCAACTTCATGGCAGCCATGAGCGCAAGCTGTCGATGCGCTACTTCAAGCTTAGGTATGGTAAAATATGCTGAAAGCTCAAGACTCCTTTTGATGTTTTCTTCACCTTCTGTGTGGATCGTTCTCCTTTCGAGCTCTAGGGCCATAGCAATCGCATATTCGGCTGCTGTAGTGATGATCTTCTTTGCCTCGGCGACCTCTGACTGGGAAGCCACTGCATTGACAAGAAGCGAGTGTAGTATTCGCTTGAAAGTTTTCAAACCGTCATCAAGCTTATTCGATCTCATGGCGCCATACCCCTCTTGCAAGTCAACAGTTGCTATTGATTCGAGGTCCCTCGGTATGATTGGTAATACCTTCCTGGGATCACTTTCGTCGATGTTCCGTCGTACATAATTCACTAATGGGCTTAAACCTGGCGTTGCTGGGAGGTAACTCTTCGAAGCCTGATATATCTCCAGGAAACGAGGCTTGAGCGGTGCGAAGTTTACAGCGCCCACCTGGCGATTGAGAAGCTGCATAGCTGTCTCGAAAGATCCTGCGGCAGCATGATCTGCAGCGATAGGTGAGTTGCGAGCCCAGAGATCGGCTTCGCTACTGCCAGCGCCTGCATCTGCACTGTCAACATTAACGAAGTCAGACTCGGCTTCGACGATGATATCATCGCCCATATCCCAGCCCGCAGCATCTTCGTCGTCCTCTCCCGCAAGCTGATCGTCTCGGGTGACATCCTCGTCCTCAGGCTCACCATCAACGTGGTCAAAGCCATTCGTGGTCGGCGCTACTTCGTCATCAATGGCTCCAACTTCGCCAAGAAGGGCTTTCTCGAAGAACGAATGAGACGCTGCCTTCACAGGCCAATTCGACTTGTGTGATGGTACAATTGGCTTCGGGGGCTGCAATGGCCTTCCCATTGTTGGTAGTGAGATTTGCTCCTCGGTAAGCCCGCTAGCTTCTAGAATTGTCTGGGTTTCGTCCTCGAGTCCATTAGATTTAGCTGTAGCATAGGCGAGAGGATCTACGCTTCATCAGTAATCAAAAGACCGTGGATTTTGGGTAAATGGATCTCTCACATAAATCGAGCTCCTTGAACATCTGCACACGAGCATTTGCGTCTCCATTGTACAAGGCGTTTTGAAAGCGTGATTGGAAGTCACCGCGGTGCTCTGCAATCTTTGCCATCCTACCGAGCTTTTCTTCGTCGCCAGTCGATAAATAGAGAAAAGACAGTTTGTCAAATTGACGAAGCTTTTGATATGTCATTTCCACTACCTGATGATTGCCGTGTGCAAGGGCTTCAGCGCCGAGCCGACTCCAAAGTTTTGGTCGATCAAGCTGTTTCGCCATCTCGCCAGCTACGTCAAGGTTTCCGCACTCGATAGCAAGCTCGAATCGCGTCTGAGGGTCTTGCACAAATTGTAACGCAATTTCCGGATACCCTTTCTTCTGTAGGTACGAGATGATACTTTGACCGACAAGACTCGAGGTCTTGATCATTTGTAGCATTTCTTCGTAATTCCTCTTGACAAGCGCAAGCTTGAAGCGATACTCTGTGGGGTCAACATCGAGGACCTTTGGTTTCGACGCTCGATCTAGGCAGTATGCGCTTCGTGCTTTCACTCGGACGAGGTACACGGTTTGATCTAGAGTACGAACGATACCGTTGTCCCTGCTGGTATGTCAGCGATGATTTACAGTAGCGTTCTGATTACCCACCCATTGAGTAAAGTATATTTAATATGGTTGAGGGTGGAATATAGGAGAACGCCAGCGTCGTCCCACGCCGCGGATTTGATGCGGATTGTTTCGTGCAGCGTGCTTACTTGCTCTAAAGACTTCGTAATGATCGTAACATTATGCTTGCTCAGTAATGCTGCATAAAGTCCGTCACTAGACCATACAGCATATTTTACACCCGCGACAGCTAATTCGGCAAGCTGCTTCTTTTGTTGTATGTCAAAAAGAACGACAGTTGTTGGATTGACCATCAAGACACACCCAGTTCCCCCAAAGAATATATCTGTTGTGCCTGGAGGGGGCTTTATTGTCTTAGTAGTTGAGTTGGTCAGGTCTTTGATGTCAACCTGCTGATTAGACTGAGTGAAGACGGCGAATCGATTGCGAGCAACAAAGATTGCAGAGTTGCCTTGTCCCTTCTTCATATCGGTAGGTTCAACTGCACCAGAAGAATCGCGCGGAAGGTGAACTAGCTCATAAGATCCATTGTCTGCCGGTGAAGTTACGAGAATGGCGCGCTCAGCGGGATTGTAAGACAGGGTTCTCAGTGGGACCCAAGGACTACCCAATTTCCGCAAAGACAGCAGGCCTGGAGATTCTACATTCTTCGAGAAGTCATATGACCTGACCACTTTCTCCTTCGTGATGTAGAATAGCTGATTTTGGTAAACAGAAGATGCAGGTCTCTCTCGTTCCAGCTTAAACACCATGACACCATTATCGTGACCCGCTGCGAAGAGGTTGATCTCTGGATGAGCGGCAATGACCCAGAACCTATCATTCTCTCGTTTGAAAGACTGGACTGATGTGCGCTTGTTCAAGTCCCAGACTCGAATGGTTTTATCCTCGCCAACAGATAGGATGAGATCTTGGTGGGGGTGGAAGAGGCAAGCAGAAGAATTCTGAAAGTGACCACGACAGGTATCCACCTCCCATGCCTTGGTTTCTAGAGTGTGTTAGTCTTTGTCAAAAACTATTTGATCATGGAGCTAACCACTCATTCTCCATAACTTCACCAGTCGATCATCGCCCGAGGAGACTATTAGGGGTAAGGTTGGGTGGAAAGCTACCCAATTCACACCACGGTCGTGGCCTTCTAGAACAAACTTCACCACCGCATCTGTATTTCCGAACATATCCGCTTGATTCGCGTTGGCACGAGACATTTGGTCCTCGAATGTCATGGATGTAGGCGCAGAGTGTTTCTTTCGCAGACCCGATATGTCCCAGACCCGCACCGATTGATCTAAGGAAGCAGAAACAATCAAATCATCCTTCGGGTGGAATTGCGCGCACATCGTATAGTGGTTGTGTCCCGTCATTGTGCAGACTGGTTGTGAATGTTAGCTCAGGTTTGGCCCTACAGGGTGTGCGAACTGACTAAGAGATCTGTTTTGCCAATTCCAGATTCGTATTGTTTGGTCGTCGGAGCTCGACAGAATCCAGGGCAATTCATGGTGGAAGAATACCGTCCGAACATAGTCCAAATGGCCATTGAGGGTGAAGAGGCACCTCCGACTCTGGTAAGACCATACTTTGATCTTGTAGTCATCCCCCCCAGAGACGAACAGCGGTTGAGTCTTGTGGAAATCGATACCCCTGACTGGCCCATCATGCTCCTCGAACCGGTCTATCAACGTGCCCATACGATAGTCCCAAAGCTGAATTGTAGATGAATGTAGCGAGACGAGGATCCATGGTCTACGTGTCGTCAGCTAATCGACAGACTGGGGGCTTGCTGGAGGCCTGGTACGGACCTCTTTGGATGGAAAGCTATGCCTTTTGCTCGCGACGACTTGGATTCAAACTTTATGGAACATGGCATTAGCAACGAGTTCGTGAAATGCGTGGTCTGAGGTCGCTACCTTTGTGAGCATATTTGGTGAGGATTGCATGTCGGGCGGAGCTTGTCATGGAAGGGGGGAGACCGATCTCCAGCAATAGCGGTCTAGGACATGCAGATGACAGGGTTTACTACCCAATGTGAAGAGTATTGCCCAGCGGATTTGAGGGGGGTCACCGTTGCTCAATGGGGGGATATTTTAATGCGCGTTGTGCGGTGCAACTTTCCTTGAGGTGTCCTGTCCCAAGGCTTCTTGGCGAACGCGAGGATCTACAGCGGCTCTCACCAGAATGAGGCCACTGCCAATCTTTCTTAATTGCACTACGAAATCCTTGAGATTACTACCTCATCATTGACGGTTTACGAGAGTGTTTACATACAAGATACATTGTTACATGCTTCAACATTATTATGAAATTTGCTGTTTGCTTGGCTCCTCTCCTTTGCTTGTTGTATCTATACATCTCGCTAGGTTTCACAGAAGAGTTGCACTGGAAATTCCATATCCTGCCTCCATAAATATGACAGGGTTAAAACCCTCAGCATACTCAAATACAGGTCGTTAAAATGAAGACCGTCAAGCTGGTGGGGAAGCTGCGGCTTCTGTTATGGATTTTGTCCTTCTGTCGCTTTGGGAAGATTATATCGTTTCCTCTGATACGTATAATATAAGGAGGCTTACCTCATAAACATCTTTCAAGATGCCTAAAACATTCCATTTTAGAGACAGGTAAGGTGGAGAGAAGACAAGACTCCAGTTATCAGAGCACCACCTCCGGATGTCAGAGGTACAACGGCCGTGGCGTTATATTGACAATTATTCTGCTTGAATTTGTTGGGCCTTGGTCGTTCATGCGCTGCATTGATTGAGTCATGATGCTTGTTTTTTCATCTCCTGCGGTACTCATGTAGCCTCTTTACTCAATCTGACCCTTCATCCTATCTCACGCTTTGCTTGCCCTTGTATGAGGAAGGCCCAAGAGTGGAGGATCCAATATGCAGGAAGATTAGTACATGATAGCAATAGACCGTCCAGTCTTGCATCGATTCTCTCCACCTCAATTTCCTGGAGCTCAGGTAATGTCTGTACCAAGGAAATCCATGACGGACGTCAAGGAACTAAAGCCACTCCTAATATACCAGCAAGAGGGACGAGGTCGAGCGCCTCGATTAGCACTATGGAACGCCGCAGAGAGCAGACAATACCCCCTTCCACTCTTCCCATTTCCTAACCAGCCAGCGTCACAGGAGCCCAGATTTGAGGCTTCCAGGACAATTGTTGATTCAGGTTTTCCAGCGACTGAAAGGGCGTACATTTCACCCTACCTGACCCAAGGCCCTGCTCCAATAGCGGAGAACCTACCATACGCCCCAAGTACTCATGAGCAGCAAAGTCAGCAGGAGTCATCAATCCAGGAGACGCATCCTGATAACGGCCTTCCAAGCCCAAGAAGGAGCTCAAGTGTTACTCCCAATGGTGAACAGACGAGGAAAAGCGTAAACGGGGACTCCTCACTAGGCACAATGACAAAAGCTCAAAGTCTCACTTCAACAACTGAGACCCTACCCCACGGCACAAGCGTTGAGAAGCATCAAAACGAGCGGGTGCCATCAATCCATGAAACAAATCCAAACGACAGCCTCCCAAGCCCAACAAGAAGCTCAAGCACAAGTCCCAACGAAAAAGGAAAAAGAAAGAGAACAGAAGCGGACACGACATCCTCACCAAACAGAGCGACCAAAACCCAAGCCAATCGCAGCCTCTCCCTCCCGCACAACGGCCAGCAAAGTGCCATCCAGATAAGACGTGCAACACCAGCATCCTCTTCAATCCCAACACCACAAAAAGCCCCTTCATCCAACCCACTCACCTCCCACCCAACCTCATCAACGCGACGCCATCGAAAACCCATCCCCATCAACCTCCACGAAGACCCCACGCATCACGACCCAGCAGAGCACCGTCTCGCCACCGAAGCCATACGTCTAAGACTTTCGAACTGGCCGCGCCGCAACCCACCTGTCAAAAGCACCTCAGCAGTCTCAACGCAAACTGCCACACCCGCGCCCAGGCACACGAGTATAGCCATTGCCCAGGAAGTTCCGACGGCAACGGGCTCGACCGTTGGGACGGATACTGCAGAAAACATCTCCGCGCAGAACGAATGGGGTAAAGACAAGGTGTGCCATATAGGATGAAAACGTACGAGTACGTACCACCACAGTAAAACTCTAATCACGAAAAAATAGAAAGTAGGAGATGGAGACAGGACAAAGAAGGCGCTTGCATCCAAACAAGTACGCATGGCCGTACATACTAATGAACAGACTCACCGAGAAGAAACCTAATGTTAGAAAAGAAATATTGTCCTTACTGCAAATCC
>JAABUX010001786.1_pt1 | contig 31673 bp, 25 predicted proteins | sample 5561851 | NCBI WGS metagenome assembly JAABUX01 (sample SAMN10711883, study PRJNA513361) | rock metagenome | isolation source: Antarctica rocks | place: Antarctica: Victoria Land, Richard Nunatak red sandstone | collected 2016-01-03
GAACTCAGTTGTGAAACGCCGCAGCGGCGACGATACTTTGGGGGTAGCCCCACGGGAAAATAGCACGGTGCCAGGATTAATATTTACCCTACAAGCCTCTTGGTGTCTTTCACTCCAAGAGGCTTGTATCATTTAGCGGATCATATCTTTAGAATGGCTTGGGGGGCAAAATCGGCTCTGTGAGGTGTTTAATTAGCTGCCCCATTATTAGCCGCCATGACAAAACCTAGTGTAAGGCTGTCATCGGCAAGGAAGTGAGCTAGATGGTAAGCTCGCTCTTCAGTTTTTAGCAAGATTTGTTCGTATAGATACCGCGTGCCGCGATCACCCAGGCTTTCTGCTTGTGAGGCTTGGCGACGAATTAGGCTGATCATGGCTTGCTCTGCTGCCAAATCGTGTTCCACCATCTGACGGCAGGCATAGGCACCATCCTCTTCCGGCTCAAAGCAACACAATTCGGCTAATTTGGCAAAGCTAGCCACTGGCACACCGCCCAGTCCATCCAGTCGCTCTCCGAGATCATGGACGTGTCCCTGGACTTCTTCGTAGCTCTCGCCAAAATACTGATGTATCATGTAAAATTCTGCACCTTCAACCACAAAATGATGCTTTTGGTATTGCAAGTACAAGGCTTGGAAACTGGCTAAGGCGAAGTTTAATCCTTCACAAATCGGTCCGGTGACATTATGTTCCAGCATCACTGGATTGTCATAAATCTCACCAAAGTTGCGCAATAAAGTTTGAGCTTCAGACATTGTTATTATCTAGTTTCGGCAATTTTAAAAGCTTACCTACCCATAACAACTTTCACAATCGCTAAAAGTCGGAGAAAAATCATCAAAAAGTCATCATAAAGTCGTATATGATTTCTTTGCGAACGCTACTGCAGGTAGTAAACTAGATAGGGGATGCTCTAAGTTTTGCAAAAAAGTCTTGGCAGAAGCCGGAATGCTGCAACTGAAGTTTCTAGCTTAGCTTCCCACATAAATGGGATGAACCTATAGATAGTAGGATCGGCAACCATAACACTATGCTGAAATTCTTAATTTTAACTACTGCCTTATCTGCCCTTCTCGTTCCATTTCTGCCTGGAGTTGCCTTCGGTCTTCCACTCGTTGGAAACAGCAACTATTCGTCACCAGTGATTCTGGACCCAAATGGCAACCTTGTTAACCCAAACAATTCCTACCCCACAGGGACAATTGACCCATATAGTGGCTCCAACACAGTAATTGTTAACCCAAACTACCCCTACAGCTCAGGAATAATTACCCCATATAATAGTGGCCCCAAAACCGTGATTGTTAACCCAACGGGGCCAGTGATTGTTAACCCCCCGAGCCAACCCGCTCAGCAATATAGCTGCAGTACTGCGATAATTGGTAGTCCCATTCCCAGTGCAGTTCCACTCAATACACAGACAGGACGCCCCTGCCACTAAAACTATTATTTAGATGGCGCTATTGAGCGAGAGAGCGGCTACTTATCTTTCGCCAGTCCTAACTTTTGTTCTAGCTGCCTGAGTCGGCGGCTTAGTTTTGGCAAATTTTTCAGTTCAGCAGCCACCCTGAGCCAAAGCTTGTGTTCTATAGCAGGATAGCCGCCTACCTGAGTCTTGGGAGGAATAGATTGAGTAATTCCTGACCGGGCTGCAGCGACCACGCCATCGCCAATAGTGAGATGACCTGCCGTTCCGACTTGACCTGTGAGAATAACGTGGTTGCCGACTTGGGTGGAGCCCGCTAATCCGACTTGGGCACACAGTAACGTATGTTTACCTATGTTGGAACCATGACCTACCTGAACCAAATTATCTATTTTGGTTCCTTGCCCAATTTTGGTTGTGCCAATAGCCGCCCGATCAATAGTAGATTGAGCCTGAACTTCGACATCGTCTTCTAGAACAACGATACCCGCTTGCATGATCTTATAAAAAGTTCCGTCTGGGAGCGGAACAAAGCCATAGCCATCAGCTCCAATAATCGCGCCATTTTGTATAATCACTCGTTCTCCTAGGCGCACCTGCTCACGGATCACAACATGACTATGGAGAATTGAACCTGACCCAATCTTTGCCTGCTCATAGATGGCGCAGTGGGGATGGATTGTGACATCATCACCAATTTGCACGTTATTGCCGATGACTACATAAGCCGCAATGGAAACGTTTTTACCCAAAATCACTCCCTCGCCCAAGACAGCAGTTGGATGCACCGTTCGAGGGGAGCTGGGTTGATGATGAAACAGTTCAATTGCTTGAGCAAAGGCTAAATAGGGATTCTCCACCCGTAACATTGGAATGGATTCCAAGGTTTCAAATTTGGGATCAACCAAAACCGCCCCTGCCTGAGTATCCCCTAATTTGCGAATGTACTTAGGGTTAGACAAAAAAGTGACATCAGTTGGACATGCCTCGTCGAGCGTGCTAACACCTGTAATCTCAATATCTAGGGATGGATCAGCTTGGGCGTTCAGGGCACGGGCTAAGTCTTGAATTTTCATTAACCAGTTCTTGCCAATTCTAGATTTACTGCGCTGAATGTGTGTAACTGATTTCGGTTCAACTACGCTAGACCACGGAGCCGTTCTCGTAGGATTTCTGCCTGTTTATCGGCTTCTTCCAGGGTGTCCCGCGCTGAAGCAACCACTTCAGCTGCAGCTTTGTTGACAAAACTTGGATTCCCCAACCGCCCAGAGAGTGATTTGATTTCGGCTTCAACTTTGCTCAAGTCTTTTTTCAGCTTTGCCCCTAGCGCCTCCACATCCACCACACCGGCAAGGGGAATTAGCACTTGCACCGTGCCGACAACACCAGCGATCGCTGGTTCTATTTCCGCCTCAAGATCTGGAGTAATCGTTAAAGACTCCACTTTGGCTAAATCTTGAATGTAGGATTGCCCGGTTGTCAAGATTTGGCGTTCGCGATCGCTCTGGGTTTGCAAAATCACCGTCACCTTTACCCTGGGCTTGATATCTGCTTCCGCCCGGAGATTACGAATAGTGCGGATAGTGCCAATCAGTAGTTCAAACTGCTGCTCCAGCTCCGGTTCGATTAGTGTTGTATCCGCTTCTGGATACGATTGCAGTGCCAGAAATTGCCCAACTTCCGCTTGAGTGAGAGTGTGCCAAATCTCCTCTGTAATGTGAGGCATGAACGGATGGAGTAGCTTCAGAATCCCTTCCAGAACGGAGGCGAGGTTTTTTTGAGCCGCCTGCCGCGAGGGGGCTGGTGATTCCTTTTGGAGCCGCGATTTAACCAGTTCAATATACCAATCACAGAAGTCACCCCAGAAAAAGTCGTAGAGTCCCTTTGCGGCTTCCCCCAGTCCGTAGTGCTCAATGTCATCACTTGTTTGTCGCACCACCTGATGGAAGCGCGAGAGCATCCAGCGATCGCTCAGTTCCAACGTTCCGTCAGGTGAAGAAAGCTGTTGCGGGGTTTGACCGTCCAAATTCATGATCACAAACCGGGCGGCATTCCACAGTTTGTTAGTAAAATTGCGCGACGCCTCCACCGACGCCGACTCATCTGTCTTGCGGTTGTACTCTATGCGGATATCTTGACCCGCCCCAGCCACTTCCTTAATTAGGGTATAGCGCAGGGCATCTGTGCCGTATTTATCAATCAGCAGCAGCGGGTCAATGCCATTATTGGCAGACTTGGACATTTTCTTATTGTTCTCATCCCGCACCAAGCCGTGGATGTAAACAGTTTTGAACGGCATCTGCCCCGTAAAATGCGCAGCCATCATCGTCATCCGCGCTACCCAGAAGAAAATGATGTCAAACCCAGTCACTAAGGTAGTCGTAGGGTAGTAAAACTCTAGATCGCGAGTTTGCTCAGGCCAGCCTAGCGTGGAAAAAGGCCACAGACCAGAAGAAAACCAAGTATCCAGAACATCTGGGTCTTGCTCAACCTTGACATCTGAACCAAATTGTGATATCGCTTTCTCTCGTGCTTCTGCCTCACTCCGCGCCACCACAAACGGCGTCTCATCGGTCAACTGCCCCCCGGTTTCACTTACCGCATACCAAGCAGGAATTTGGTGTCCCCACCAGAGTTGACGAGAGATACACCAGTCTTTCAGGTTCTGGAGCCAGTCTCGATACACCTTTGTCCACCGCTGAGGCACAAACTCCGGTGAATTATTTTCCAGGAACTCCAGCGCCCCTTGAGCCAAGGGGCGAATTTTGACAAACCACTGAGTTGAGAGCAGGGGTTCTGTGGGAACTTTGCCGCGATCGCTATATGGCACCGTATGCTTATAATCCTCCACCTTCACCAGAAACCCATCTGCCTGCAACCGCTGCACTACATTCTTACGGGCGACAAATCGGTCTTGCCCCTGAAATGGCCCAGCATTCTCATTCAACGAGCCGTTTTTATGCATAATGTTGATAAACGGCAGCTGATGACGCTGACCGATCTCAAAGTCATTGGGGTCATGAGCCGGAGTCACCTTCACACAACCCGTACCGAAAGCTGGGTCAACCAACTCATCCGCAATCAATGGAATTTCCCGCCCCATAATTGGCAGAGTCAGCGTCTTGCCAATCAAATGCCGATAGCGTTCATCGAGGGGATTAACTGCCACAGCAGTATCCCCCAGCATCGTCTCCGGTCGAGTCGTCGCCACCTCAACATAGCCAGACCCATCCGTGAGGGGATAGCGAAAGTGCCAAAGATGCCCATTGACCTCCTGGTTTTCCACCTCCAGGTCAGAAACAGCTGACTGGGAAGCCGGACACCAGTTCACCAAGTACTTACCACGATAAATCAGCCCTGACTCATAAAGTTTGAAAAACGCTTCCACCACTGCCCTAGATAAGCCTTCATCCATTGTGAAGCGCTCGCGCGACCAATCCACCGACACCCCTAAGCGTCTGAGCTGATTGACAATCGTTCCCCCGGATTCTGCCTTCCACTGCCAAGCCCGTTCGAGAAATTTCTCACGCCCCAAGTCGTAGCGGGTTTTGCCCTCAAGCAAGATCTGTTTTTCCAGAATTGTTTGCACCGCAATACTGGCGTGATCAGTGCCAGGTAGCCACAGGGTATTGCATCCTTTCATCCTGTGGTAGCGGACGAGAGTGTCGATCAGTGAATTCTCGAAAGCGTGACCCATGTGCAAGCTCCCTGTGACATTAGGCGGCGGAATCATAATCGTGTAGGGTTTGCCGCCGCCAGGGTTAGCTTTATATACTTGGTTTTCTTCCCACAATTTTTGCCACTTGGCTTCGGTGGTAAAGGAGTCGTATTGGCTTGGCAGGGTGGGGATAGTTGCGGTCATCTAGGGAAAACTAAGTGAGGACGGACTTATTTTAAATTTTGCCACAGGGCTGGCTCAGCTTTGATGAGAACCAACCCCTATAAAAAAAGGGACGCCCATTAGCGCCCCCTTTAGACATACAACGTGTGCTCTAAACCTTTGCCGCCACCTTCGCTTCCTTAGCCGTCAAGCGTTCATAGGTTGCCCGCATTTTCAAACCTGTAAGTACCTGAAACAGTCCAGTCCCGTTATTGGAGCCAGGATATTCCCGGTGCTGGAGTAACAGATGGGTCATCTCACCTTTGTACTTGGTACAGGTGTTGCTGAGATGGCTTTCGATGTAGCTCACTTCCTCGAGCTTGTCAAACTGACCATCTACTTCCAGTACGGAGACGTAGCGACCGTAGTAGACATCTGACCCGTAGAACATTTGCATACCGGGATAGGAGCAGGTGAGCTTGCGCCCACAGGGAGTCCATTGAATGCTTGACCCTTCATCAAACAGGTAGACTGGGTCTAAGCCTTCGAGACCTTCGCGCTGGAGCATACGTACCCGCAATACCTTACGCTCCTTATCGTCCTTAATTAACTTCGTGGGCAACACCTGAAGGACGATGTCCGCGAATTCCTTCTGTGGCTCAATGTAGGCGTCAAAATCGGGGCGTCGAGCGTTGATCGCAGCCAAGACATCTTCGTAGCGGTGACCCCGCTCTGCCATGTCTCGCTGAATTTTCCAAGCAATCTTAACTTCATCGCTGATGTCGAGATAAACGCTGAAGTCCAAGAGCGATCGCACCCGCTCATCGTACAACGGATGCAGCCCCTCAACTACAATGACGTGATTCGGCTCAACCCGCTCTGGCGGATCAATCAAGCCGGTTTCGTGGTTATAGATCGGCTTATCGATCCTCTGACCGTTCTTGAGCGCTTTAATTTGCTCATACATCAGGTCAAAATTGTTTGCCTTGGGGTTAAGTGCCGTTATCCCCGTCTCTTTGCGCTGTTTCCGGTCCAAACTGTGGTAGTCATCCAGACAGATGACAGTCAGGAACTCTTCTCCAAACAGGTCGCTCAACCGACGCAAAAAGGTGGATTTACCGCATCCGGAATCTCCGGCAACGCCAATTAGAACCACGCGGTTCGGTTTACTGATCATAGGTTTCCTCTAACGACAAGATCGGTTTATTTTTAAGTTTTTTGCTTGGCTTATCTGTAGCCCGGAGGTTACTCTTTTGGTCAGTTCTGTGGTTTCTCAACCCCAGTACGAAGGCAATATCCAGTACAGGTATGGAGCAGTCTAATTACCCCCCTCAGGGAAGACTTAAGCTTTTGCTGGTAAGTATTTAGTACTACTGTTATACTTGATCCTACCAGAATGGTATCTACTATACAAGAGTATCTTGGCGATCCCGGCTGGGGAGCAGCGCACCGGCAACAGCGTGGCTGACGCTGAGCTTTATTGTTTGGCTCAGTACTTATGCTAAGGTTTAATTGCGCATTTTTTTTTATAGAAGAATTGAAACTGATCATTATTAACAGTCTGCAAGTTATTTACGCTGTAGGGTGATAGAAGATCAGGGGTCGGATTTGCTGTAAAAGCCGCGCTTGGATGAGTGAGGCTATATTGTAAGGTAAAAAAGGCTACTTTCTTGTCCTCAGAGTTTCTAGTGCCGGAATCCGGTAGTAGGGCTGGCATTGGATGGAAAGGGCTATCTTACAGTAACAAGTTAAGTAGGGTTAAGAGAAATTTGCTCGATGTATAATCCAAGCGCCGCTGACAGTGCTACTAATACAAGATCATCTGGTAGCCGTGTCTTTCTTTACGAAGTTGTAGGTCTGCGTCAGAGCGAAGAAACTGACAAAATAAACTACTCAATTCGTCAAAGTGGCAGTGTGTTTATCCGAGTGCCTTACAACCGCATGAATCAAGAAATGCGGCGCCTGACTCGTATGGGTGGCAAAATTGTTAGCATCCGGCCTTTGAACGTTGACAACCAAGGGTTAGGCCTCGCTACACAAGTTAAAAGTAAAGAGTTAGGCCTCGACTCATCAGAAAATGGACAAAAGCGCACGAATCTAGAAGAAAAAAGCAAGCCCATGACTCAAGCCAAAGCCAAAACTGATATTCCCGTTAACATCTACCGTCCCAATGCTCCCTTTATCGGGAAGTGTATTTCTAATGAAGAGTTGGTACGCGAGGGAGGAATCGGCACTTGCCGTCACCTGACATTCGACATATCTGGCAGTGAGCTGCGGTATCTAGAAGGCCAAAGTATCGGTATCATCCCGCCTGGTACTGACAAGAACGGAAAACCTCAAAAACTCAGACTGTACTCGATTGCCTCCACCCGCCATGGGGACTCGCTCGATGACAAAACAGTATCGCTATGTGTCAGGCAACTGGAGTACAAGCAGCCGGAGACGGGCGAAATGGTCTACGGCGTTTGCTCTACCCACCTTTGCAACCTCAAGCCTGGGGATGACCTAAAAATTACTGGGCCAACTGGCAAGGAAATGTTGCTACCAGAAGCTCCGAATGCCAACATCATCATGATGGCGACAGGAACTGGAATTGCACCGTTCCGGGCTTACCTGTGGCGAATGTTCAAGGAAACCCATGAAGACTATAAGTTCAATGGGTTAGCTTGGCTGATATTTGGGGTAGCAACGAGCCCCAACATTCTGTATAAGGAAGAACTAGAACAACTGCAGCAGCAGTACCCTGACAACTTCCGTCTGAGCTACGCCATCAGCCGGGAACAGAAAAACTCTGAAGGTGGGAGGATGTACATCCAGCACCGTTGTCAGGAGATGGCAGATGATCTCTGGAACCTGATTCAGAAAGAAAATACCCACACCTATATTTGCGGCTTGAAAGGGATGGAAGGTGGCATCGATGAGGCCCTTTCTGGTGCCGCAGCTAGCAACGGTGTAAACTGGACAGATTACCAGAAGCAAATAAGAAAGGCCGGTCGCTGGCACGTAGAGACGTATTAAGCTCGGAAGAAGCTAGTAAAGTTTCAAAGAGGGGGAGATGGGGAAAACGAAATCACCTCACCCCCTCTGCCTCTCTCCCTCTCCTGTTGGTAAGATTTGTGGCTTTTAAGGTAGGTTTGCTAGGATTAGGAACGGTGGGTACGGGTACAGTTGAGCTGTTGCTGGACCCAGTTGGTCGTCACCCATTGTTACAGGAGTTAGAAATTTACTTGGTAGGTGTGCGATCGCTGGATAAAACCCGCGCTGTCTCACTCAGATCTGGGGTGTTGACTACAGATTTAGAGGCGATTGTCACTGACCCAGATGTTGATATTGTGGTAGAGGTTTTGGGTGGACTGGAACCGGCGCGATCGCTCATCCTTAAAGCAATTAATCACGGCAAGCACGTTGTCACAGCCAATAAAGCCGTGATTGCTCGCTATGGCGATGAAATCTTCACCGCCGCCAACTCTTCTGGGGTGTATGTTCTGCTAGAAGCCGCTGTGGGCGGTGGCATTCCAGTTATTCAACCCCTAAAGCAGTCTTTGAGTGTCAACCGCATTCAGGCTGTGACTGGCATCGTTAACGGCACTACTAACTACATTCTCACAGCAATGCAAACCGAAGGCAGGGACTTTGCCGAAGTCCTGGCAGATGCCCAAGATCGGGGTTATGCCGAAGCCGATCCAACTGCTGATGTAGATGGGTTAGACGCTGCCGATAAGATTGCCATCCTAGCCTCATTGGCTTTTGGGGGGCGGATTAAACTACAAGACGTTTACTGTGAGGGAATTCGCGGGGTTAGTAGGGCAGATATTGCCTATGCCCAAAAGCTAGGGTTTGTGATTAAACTGCTGGCAATTGCGAAACGGGAGCCAACGCACCCAACGAACCAATTACAGGTGAGAGTGCATCCCACCTTAGTAAGTCAATCACACCCTCTTGCCAGCGTTAGCGGCGTTTACAACGCCATTCTCGTCGAAGGTACACCGATTGGGCAAGTTATGTTCTTCGGTCCCGGTGCCGGTGCCGGTGCTACGGCTAGTGCGGTAGTGTCGGATATTTTGAACATTGTTGCGGTCTTGAAAACTGGTTTAAACACCGATCAACCAACGGGTGCAGCCACAACCCATCCGCTTTTGAATTGTTCCCATCAGGACTACTGTGCGATCGCGCCGATGGCAGAACTTGTCACCCGATTTTACGCCCGTTTCTTAACACAAGACAGCCCTGGCGTGATTGGGAAATTGGGCACCTGCTTTGGTAATCACGGCGTTAGCCTGGAATCAGTTGTGCAAACGGGTGTGCAAGATCAGTTGGCTGAGATTGTTGTTGTCACCCACGACGTTCGGGAAGGCAACTTTCGCTCTTCCTTGGAAGAAATCAGCACCCTAGAAGCAGTAGATAGTATTGCGAGCTTACTGAGAGTGCTGTGATCGGGAGAGGGGTATTCCCCCTCTATGCTTTATTATTCTGGGAGTTGTTGACTGCCTACAACTTGTTTTTTAAGTCCTTCAATCTCCTCAGCCAACTCTTGCCGGTTTGAGGCTTTGAGCAAATAGCGGTTAACAAACCAGATGGAGTAGGTAATACCAATCAACTCAAAGGTCGGTGAGAGCAGCGGAATATCATTAAAGGCATCTATTACCGCCAGTACTACCTTAGCCGTGAGTATTGCTGCAAAAATTAGACCAAGGCTAATCAAGGGTTGCTTGTATGTATTAAAAAACTGACCTATGTAATCAGGCAGTTGCGCTAAAAAGACGGAAATTTGTTCGCCAATCCGCCGCCATTGTTCATTAGACTCAGGGGCAGGGGGTAGTGCCAGGGGGCCGGATTCTGGTGACAAAATGGTAGCCTCTGGGGAGGTGGTAGCAACGTATTCCGGTTCTTGCATTTTAGATTCCATAGTTTCGATGTTGTTATTTTGGTAATGACAACCTTTAAGACTGTTAACTGGGCGATACCCGGACTTGCAGCACCCCCAGCAATTAAGAGAAACAGTGATGGCTATCTTTCACCATACTTGACCCTAAACCACTACTTCATCAACTGCAAGATAGAGAGTGGGGATTAGGGGCAGGGCGATTAGCCACCCGCTGCAAAGGTAACCATGATCAAAACTGAAAGTAAAATCCCAGGGCTTAGTAGCAGCACTAGCGTCAAAAGGTCGTGTGGTGTCATTGCTCTTACCCTTATAGAGTCTTCGTTCTCACTTTAACAGGCAGTTGGCATCAAACCTTTGAGCGGTTGTGCCGTTTCCGCCTTTGTCAGTCCTTTGCTCTGCACTAGGACACCAAACCCGCCCAGCCCCAGTGGATATATCAACTGGTGTAGTGCCTCACGACGCCGCAGTAGGGATTCAAGACCTTGTGCCTCCATACCCGAACCACCAGTGGAGAGGGCGGCGATGCGATCGCCCAGTCCCAACGCCATCAAAAACAACGCCTGCTGTGTAAAACCAATCTTTTGCAACCCGCACACCTCACCCCATAGCTCCAGGGCGGTAAAGTCCACATGAGCCGTTATGTCTTGCCGCCCAATATTTATATACGGGTTGTCATGGTGCCGATGGCGGTAGTAGCACTGTAAGGTTCCCTGGGGTCTAGCTGGGGTGTAGTAACGGCGAGCTGGGTACCCGTAATCAATTGTTAACAGATACCCGCGCTGTAGCCGGTCTGCTATCATCCCCAGCCAGTCTAATGCTGCCAGGTTAACCTCGCTGCGGTAACCAGCTGGGTAGGCGGTAGACGGCAATTCAATGCTTACTAAGTCAAAATACTCAGCAAGCCTTGGGGTGCAAGGTTCGCCTGTGACTTCGACAAAACCCGTCCCATCCCCGGTTGTGACATAAATTTCCCGCAGTTGCCCCCCTGCTATGACTAACTGATTCACCGGCATTGCATCCACCAGCTCATTGGAAAAACAGCAGCCTGTAATCGAGTCGGCAGGTATCTCCTCCAGAGTTGCCCAACGTAGGGGTAGGCTGTGCAACCGCTGTTGCTGCTCGTTCCTCATGGCAACTGACCGCTCAACGATGACGTAGTCCAGCACCTCAAAAAAATCTGGATAGTGGCGGTACAGGTACTCAAGGATGTCTGCCGCTAGGAGTCCTTGACCTGCTCCCAGTTCCAATATCATAAAAGGGACTGGTTGCTCTAGAATCTCCCACATTTGGAAAAATTGCTCAGCCAGCAGCTCGCCAAAGTCAGCGCCCAGGTGGGGGGAAGTAAAAAAGTCCCCCTGACGCCCAATATTGACGGCTTTGGTGGCGTAGTAACCGTGCTCAGGGTGATACAGCACCAGAGCCATGTATTCGGCAAATGTGATGCGCTGATTGGCACTCTCGGCAATGCGACAGGCGATCGCATCACACAGCGCCGCGTTGGAATCATCCGATAATTGTGCTCTCATAATCAAAGTCGGCACGGGGGCGGGGGGGCTCCCGTGCTATCTTCACTCTATCGATCAACCGAACCCATGATGATGTCAATACTGCCCAGGATCGTCACGATATCGGCAACCTTCATCCCCCGTATCAGCTGGGGTAGAACTTGGAGGTTGTTGAAATCAGCTGGACGAATCTTCCAGCGCCAGGGGAAGACATTATCATCACCGATGATATAAATTCCCAGTTCGCCTTTACCGCTCTCAACGCGGACATAATGCTCACCCTTGGGAATTTTGAAGGTGGGGGCAATTTTCTTACTGACGTATTGGTAGTCAAAACCACTCCACTCAGATTTGGGTCCAGCTGCCATGCGCTTGGCTTCCAGGTTTTCATAGGGACCGCCAGGAAGTCCTTTGATTGCTTGGCGAATAATCTTAACCGACTCGCGCATTTCACGAATCCGCACCTGGTATCGAGCGAAGCAATCACCAGCGGTTTCCCAATGCACTTCCCAGTCGAAGTCGTCGTAGCACTCGTAGTGGTCAACCTTCCTTAGATCCCACTTTACCCCAGAGGCGCGTAGCATCGGGCCAGAAGTCCCCCAGTTGATGGCATCTTCGCGGCTTAGGGTGCCAATGCCCTGAACCCGCCGCCGGAAGATCGGGTTGTCGGTAATCAGGCGCTCGTACTCGTCAACTTTGGGTAAGAAGTAGTCACAAAAGTCTTCACACTTATCCACCCAGCCGTAGGGCAGATCTACCGCAACTCCCCCAATCCGAAAGTAGTTGTTATTGACCATCCGATAACCTGTGGCAGCTTCCCACAGGTCATAAATCATCTCCCGTTCGCGGAAGATGTAGAAGAAAGGAGTTTGAGCCCCAACGTCAGCCATAAATGGTCCCAACCACAGTAAGTGATTGGCGATCCGGTTCAGCTCCAGCATAATAACGCGGATGTAGCTGGCACGCTTAGGGACTGGAATATCGGCCAGCTTTTCCGGGGCATTGACTGTAACAGCTTCGTTAAACATCCCCGCAGCGTAGTCCCACCTACTCACGTAAGGGACGTACATAATGTTGGTGCGGTTCTCGGCAATTTTTTCCATGCCCCGGTGCAGGTAGCCGATCACTGGCTCGCAATCGACCACATCCTCGCCATCCAGGGTGAGAATTAGCCGCAGTACCCCGTGCATAGAGGGATGATGGGGACCCATGTTGAGCACCATGGGTTCCGTTCTGGTTTCAATTCTTGCCATACAGCAGCAATCTTAATTTTTGTGGCGTTGCTTCAATTATGACGGAGACGATACTCTTTATGGACATTGAACTTCAAAAGACAGATATTTTGATGCCGAATAAGACGGAGGAGCCTGCATTTTTGCATGTGCCGGTGTTAACTCGGGAGTTAATTGAGGGATTGGCAGTACGTCCATCTGGGCATTATTTGGATGCAACGGTGGGTGGGGGTGGGCACACTCGGTTAATTCTGGAAGCGGCACCCGATGTGCGGGTAACAGCTATTGACCGGGATGAGCAAGCTATTTCAGCGGCTCGTAGCCAGCTTGCGACCTATGGTGTCAGCATTGCTCCTGAGCAGTCGGCTCGCGTCCATTTTATTAAAGGTAATTTCGCTGGCTACGAGCCATTTGGAGCGTTATTTGATGGTATAGTTGCCGACTTGGGCGTTAGCTCTGCCCAGCTAGATACCCCAGAGCGAGGCTTTAGTTTTCGCCACTCAGCTAACTTGGATATGCGGATGGATCGGCGGCAATCTTTGACAGCAGCTGAGGTGATTAATCACTGGAATGAAACACAGCTTGCGGAGATTTTCTTTAAATACGGGGAGGAACGACTATCGCGGCGAATAGCCAGACGGATTGTGGAACGGCGTCCGTTCCATACCACAACAGAGTTAGCAGAGGCGATCGCTCTAAGTGTACCTCGGCAATACCGCTATGGTAGGATTCATCCCGCCACCCGTGTCTTTCAAGCACTGAGAATTGTGGTTAACGAAGAATTAACTGCTCTGGAAACCTTCCTCAACCGCGCACCCACCTGGCTAGTACCGGGTGGCAGGATAGGAATTATTAGTTTTCACAGCTTAGAAGATCGACTAGTGAAGAACGCGCTACGCTCTTCACAAATATTGCGCGTGCTGACAAAAAAACCTATTATAGCACAATCAGATGAACTACAGCACAATCCTCGTTCTCGCTCCGCGAAGCTCCGAATAGCACAGAGGGAGTGAACAGACCTGCTCTTGGGCTAGGGAAGCAGGGGAGAAGTTGACTCCCCCTGCCCCTCTGCCCCTGGAGCCCCCTGCCAAGAAGCTGCCCTCAAATTTCTTGGCAACTCAACACGAAATGTAGAGCCTTGACCGAGTTGACTGTGGACTGTAATCTTTCCATTCATCATCCGAACTAATCGGTCTGTGATCGCAAGTCCCAAACCGGTGCCACCGTGTCTCCGGGTTGTGGTCTGATTTATTTGCCGGAATTCCTCAAAAATGTGTTCTAGGTCATCCTGGGCAATACCAATACCCGTATCCTTGATGGCGATCGCCACTCGGTCACCAGACAGTTCCGATACCTCCAAGAGCACACGGCCAGACTCGGTGAATTTAATCGCATTAGAGAGGAGGTTGACCAAGATTTGCCGCAGGCGGGTAGTGTCGTTAACAACCTGGGAATTGGGGAGAGATAACTGAACCTGCAATGCCAACTTTTTCTGCTCGGCTAGGCTACGGAGTTCTTCGACGGTTGTTGTTACCAGCTCAACCAGGTTTAATTCTTCCAGTTTAAGTTCTAAGGCACCAGCCTCAAGCTTCGAGAAGCTCAGGATGTCGTCAATCAGCGTCAGCAGGTGTTTGCCACCGTGGAGAATGCGTTCCACCATGTTTGCTTGGTTCGGGGCAAGGTGATAATGGGGGTGACGCAACAACAGTTGGGAAAAGCCGATAATCGCATTCATGGGGGTGCGCAGTTCGTGGGACATGATCGCCAAGAACTGTGATTTCACCCGTGCTGCTTCTTGAAGTTGCAGGTTCTGCAGCTCAATATTGCGAATTTGTTCCTCAGCTTGCTTGCGGGCGGTGATGTTGCGCAGTAGCCAGCGCCAGCCGACTGGCTTTCCTTCCCAGTCGCGGAATGTCGCCACACTCACGGCAGCGTCAAATTCAGAACCTTCACGCGATCGCAAGCGCAATTCCCACTCCTGCAAGCGATCAATATGGTGTAGACGGAGCAGGTCTGAACGAAAGACCCGACGCTGTTCATCGGGAACGAAGTTAATTAGTGGTTTGCCTACCAGGAACTTCTGCGAGACTTTAAGCAGCCCCACGGCGGCGCGGTTTGCTTCCCGGATGATCCCTTGCGTATCCGTCACCAGGTAGCCGTCCGGCGCGAATTCGAATAGATCTTGGTAGCGCTGGCGCTCCCTTTCCACCACCTCACGAGCAGCTGCGAGTTCCTCATTCTGCTGGCGCAGCTCATCCTCTGCTACGTGCAATTCTTCCAAAGCGGTGCGGAGTTCCTCGAGCGAGTCTGCCAGCAGTTCTACTTGTTGCGGTTCGCTAGTGCGCTGGTACAGTGTAGCAGCGCGCTCGTACACAGTCTTCATCTGCTGGGAGAACTGCTCCACGTTTACCTCGGAATCCATAGCGATTTTTTTCTTAACTTAAGGCAATTAACTGTGAGTTCGACCAAATTTTCACACGGGGAAAGTACTTATATATCAAACAGATCCTCTACAAACAACAATTGCAAATATTGTGATATGTTTAAATCCACTTTGAGGTTGAAATCAACTATTCCGCAAGTTTGAGTTTTATTTAAACTGCCTTTCAAGAGAGGTCAACTATCTCCGTTTTGCTCATCCATCACCAAGAGCACTCCCCGAATTTCTTCTCCTGGGATGCTCATAGGCGTGCAGGTAACTTTGCACTGGATCGTCCTGCCACGGCGGTTCGTGGCTGACAACGTCACTTCTAGGAAATTAGAGTCCCCTGCTAAGCAAGCTCGGATCGGCTGTATGAGTTGCTCTACTGGTAGGCCGATATCTAGGTTCAGAAGGTGCTGTCCTGCGACTTCCTCGGAGCGTAGACCCCACAAGTCTTCAGCATTGTAGTTCCAAATCTGGATTTGCAGGTCTCGGTTCACAACCACCACGCCGCCGCGCATGCTGGTGAGTATGGACTCAAAAAAGGCGTTGACTTCGTTAAGTTCGTCACTGCGGCGACGTAACTCGTCGTTAATCGTCTGCAACTCCTCGTTGGTGGATTGCAGCTCCTCGTTCATAGTTTCCAACTCTTCGTTGGTGGATTGGAGTTCCTCGTTGGTGGTTTCTAGCTCTTCAATAGTAGACTGCAATTCCTCGTTGGTAGTTTCTAGCTCCTCGTTAGTAGACTGCAGTTCCTCGTAAGCCATTTCCAGCTCTTGGTTGGAGTGTTCCAGCTCCTGCTGCAGCTGCTTATATCTACTTAAGTCTTTGAAGGTGATACTCACGCCCAGCAGACTGCTGTCGATGTCTAGTAGCGGCATGATCTGCACTTCTAGATAGTGGATATTGCTAGTGGTGGTCGTCCACTCAATGTCCCTAAGTTTAACTACTCGGCGATTAGCGTAGACCTGCTCGACGTATGAACGCAGCTCCACTGGTCGGTAGGAGAGTTCTAAATCTTGGAAGGGGTGACCGATATCGCTGGGGGTGAGGCCAAACAAGATGCGAACCTGTTCGTTAGCCAGCGTGAGCGTGCCGTTGCCATCCACCACTATCTGGGCGACTGGACTGCTATCGAAGGCGGCCTCAAGCAGGCGCACATGGCTAGCTAAATCGCTCACTGCCTCCTCACTGCCGCTCTGGGATATTAGCAACAAGCGATCGCGCGTCTTTACCTTTGCCACTGCGGCGAAGACGCGTCGCTTCAGGCGTTGACTTCGTTAAGTTCGTCACTGCGGCGACGTAACTCGTCGTTAATCGTCTGCAACTCCTCGTTGGTGGATTGCAGCTCCTCGTTCATAGTTTCCAACTCTTCGTTGGTGGATTGGAGTTCCTCGTTGGTGGTTTCTAGCTCTTCAATAGTAGACTGCAATTCCTCGTTGGTAGTTTCTAGCTCCTCGTTAGTAGACTGCAGTTCCTCGTAAGCCATTTCCAGCTCTTGGTTGGAGTGTTCCAGCTCCTGCTGCAGCTGCTTATATCTACTTAAGTCTTTGAAGGTGATACTCACGCCCAGCAGACTGCTGTCGATGTCTAGTAGCGGCATGATCTGCACTTCTAGATAGTGGATATTGCTAGTGGTGGTCGTCCACTCAATGTCCCTAAGTTTAACTACTCGGCGATTAGCGTAGACCTGCTCGACGTATGAACGCAGCTCCACTGGTCGGTAGGAGAGTTCTAAATCTTGGAAGGGGTGACCGATATCGCTGGGGGTGAGGCCAAACAAGATGCGAACCTGTTCGTTAGCCAGCGTGAGCGTGCCGTTGCCATCCACCACTATCTGGGCGACTGGACTGCTATCGAAGGCGGCCTCAAGCAGGCGCACATGGCTAGCTAAATCGCTCACTGCCTCCTCACTGCCGCTCTGGGATATTAGCAACAAGCGATCGCGCGTCTTTACCTTTGCCACTGCGGCGAAGACGCGTCGCTTCAGGTCTACTGGCGTAAAGGTATTGATATGGGTAAGCAACATCTCCGCTTTGCCCAAAAACAGAAAGCCACCCTCATTCAAGGCGAAGTGAAACCGATGGAGGATTTGGGCTTGGGCTTCGGCATTGAAATACATTAGGGTGTTGCGGCACACCAGCAGGTCAATGCGGGAGATGGGCGCATCCTGAACTAGGTTGTGGCGACCAAAGATCACCGAGCGGCGTAGATCTTTGCGAAAGATGTAGCGCTGATCCGCTGGCTCGAAGTACTTAGCTAGCAGGTCGGAGGAAAGGCCCCCAACCAACCTAGCTTCGTAAGTGCCCTGACGGGCATGATTGAGGGCTTCATCATCTACATCCGTGGCGTAGATCTTGATCCGCTCCTGAAACTCCTTCACCCCTAGAACTTCAGCCAGCGCTATGGCCAGGGTGTAGGCTTCCTCTCCAGAGGAGCATCCGGCACTCCAAACCCGGATCAGTTCGTTCGGTTCTTTGCGCGCAGCAATCCGGGGAATGATCTCAGTCATGATGTAGTCCCAAGACGAGCGATCGCGAAAGAAGGAAGTGACGTTAATCAACAGCGTGTTGAACAGATGAACGAACTCGTCAGGATGCACCTCCAGATAGTCCATATAATCGCTGTAGGTATCAATCCCAACTATCTGCATTCGTTTCTGAACTCGGCGCATCAGACCAGCGCGCTTGTACCCTAGTAAATCGAAACCACGGTTACGTTTAATGTAGTTCAACAGAGCTTCGAACTCAGGGGTTGTATCTGAGTCACTCATCCGGCTTCTCCAGTTATCAGCAAGTTGATTAGGGCGGAGGCGATCTCGTTCAGGGGGAGAACCAAATCTACACTGCCAGTATCAATAGCTGCTCTGGGCATACCGAAAACTTCGGATGTGGCTTGATCTTGAGCGATCGCGAGGCCACCCATCTTCTTGATCGCCTCCACCCCTCTAGCACCATCAACGCCGCTGCCGCTCAGGACTATGGCGATCGCGTTTTCTTTGAAACTAGCCGCCACCGACTCAAACAGCAGGTCAGCTGATGGACGCACAAAGTGTACCATTTGCGCATTAGAGAGGGAGACAGTACCATCCAGGTTAACCAGCAGATGCTGATTGGCAGGAGCAATGTAGACTGTGCTTGGCTGCAATACCTCCCCCTCCTCTGGATGCTTGACCCTCAGAGAAGTGCGGCCTTTGAGGATATCGACCATCAAGCTGGGGCGCTGGGGGTCTAGGTGCTGCACCACAGTTATTGCGGCAGGAAAGTCTACTGGCAAGGCAGATAAAACCTGGCTTAAGGCATTCAGCCCACCAGCTGACGCCGCCAGCGCCACTATTTTGGAGACAGTTTGGGGGCGGAGGTACTCAGCCTCATTCGTCAAATAGTCAATCGCGCCCGGCTCCGCCGTAGGAACCGCCTCGCCTTTCAGGAGCACTTGCCGGATAGTTTCAGCACGCTTGTGGGAATCTTGTGCCTGCTGTTCAAAGCGCTGTGCTGACCGTGTACGGTTTTGTTGGCGCGCTCCTGTAGCCATCCGACGAGCCAGCTCCGTGCGCTCCTCCAGTGCCCTCAGTGCCGACCACAGCGCCTCCTCTACCGCTTCCGACTGTTTCGCCAGTAAAGTTTCTGGTGAAAAGGCGTGGCCAGTGCGGCACCGGAACCGGAACATTTTTCCGTTGTTTATTTCCCAGAGGGTACCACCACAATCCGGACAGGCAAAGCTCGCGGGCTTACCGGGATGGTGGTTATCCTGCATGGGAAAAAAATCTATTTCCGCCGCATCGGCTTCCAATTCCATCTCCCTAGACACAGGGTTTTCTTTTTCCTCTTTTACTGGTTCGTGAGCCAAGCGCACTAGGAGGGGTGCAATATCGGACAGTGGCAGGATATGGTCAACATCTACGTTCTCGATCGCGCTGGTTGGCATGCCGGTAAACATGGCATCCTTAGGGTCTTGAACGACAGCTACGCCACCTCGGAGCTTCACACCTATCAGACCTGCTGTCCCATCGTCGAGAGCACCCGATAGCACCAAACCTACCACCCGCTTCCCATATGCCCGCGCCGCAGTCCGAAACAAAGGATCAACAGCTGGTCTATGGCCATTCTCCATAGGACCACGCACCAAGTTGATGAATCCGCGTTTGACTAATAAGTGGTAGTCCGGGGGCGCTATATAAATGCACCCATGCTCAAGCGCGGCGCCGTCTTTAGGGTGAAGAGCTTTTAGGGCTCCGGCGCGGCTCAGTATCCTCGGCAGAATGCTCGTGCTGTGGGCCGGGACGTGAACTACGATCAGGATTACAGCTGGTATATCAGCCGGTAAACCCTTAACCAAATGGATCAGAGTTTCTACTCCGCCTGCAGAAGCTCCTATAACTATGATATCGTGCCCGGTCACATGCATCTCCTAAAGGCAGGGTCTAAACATGGTAATCTGACGCTGCTTACCTCAAGCTAGCAGAACACAGCAACTTACATAGTACGCAAATAAAATAGCACCCCACACCCCACACCCCACACCCCACACCCCGTTCTCGGTCAGTCCGCAAGAGCGCGTGGTAACTCGACGCGAAAGGTGGAACCCTCCCCCAGCTTGCTTTCGACTGTAATCGTTCCCTTCATCATCTCTACTATCGACTTGGTGATCGCCAGCCCCAAGCCAGTACCGGGATACTTGCGTGTGGTGGTCTGATCGACTTGCCGGAATTCCTCAAAAATCTGGTCGATATCAGACTCGGCGATGCCAATGCCGGTATCTTTGACGCTGATTACCAGCCCAAACGTCGGGGAGAGTTCCCATACCCTGACTTCCACACTGCCAGACTCTGTGAACTTAATGGCGTTGGAGAGCAAGTTGACCAAAACCTGCCGCAGGCGGGTGCTATCGTTAAGCAGCTTCGGGTTGTCAAGCTTGGCGTCAAACTTCAATTCCAGGTGCTTCTGATCGGCAAGAGGGCGGAGTTCGGCAATCGTTGTCACTACCAGCTGGGTCAGATCAAATTCTTCTAGTTTAAGGGAAAGGCGACCCGCTTCGATTTTGGAAAGGTCAAGGATATCGTTAATCAGTGCCAGCAGGTTTTTGCCATTGTTGAGAATTCGTTCCACCATGTCAACTTGAGAAGCAGACAGCGGGGCGGTGCGTTGACGCAACAACACTTGGGCAAAGCCGATGACGGCATTCATGGGGGTGCGGAGTTCGTGGGACATGGTGGCGAGGAACTCGGACTTCAGCCGCGCGGCTTCTAGTAGCTGCAAGTTCTGTCGCTCGATTTGTTGCCTTGTTAATTCCAAGTCGCGGTTTTGTTGCGCCAAAATTTCGTTTTGGACGGCTAAGCGCTCCTCTCGCTCTTCCAGGGCGTTGATCATTTGGGCATTATTGATCGCGATCGCCGCCTGTTCACCCACCGCCGCCAGTAGATTCCGGTCTTCCAGATCAAAGGCATTGGGATTTTCCCAGTTACCAATTGCCAGCACTCCCAGCCGTCCTGCCTGCGCCGACTCAATCGCCACGGCATAAATTGAGGCGGGCTTGTCTTGGGTGAGGGTGTGAGACCTCTGAAACAGCTTGGATTTGCCGGTCAAAAACACCTGATCTAGCAATCCTTCCCCGACATCAAACGGTTCTCGGTACAGCAACTGTTGCGTGCCAATCCCATCTGTAACGGTCAATTCCAATTGGTTGGTTTGGGAATTGTGGAGTGCAATCAGGCAAAACTGAGCACCTCCAATCGCGTCACCAACAGCCCCTACCATCACTTGCAATAAACCGGGCAAGTTAGTCAGGCGCTGGTTCAAGAGATTGGTTATCCGCTGGAGCGCCCGCAGTTGTTGCTGCTGTTCGCCCAAAATAATGATCGCCTGACGCAGATTTTCGCCAATATCAGTCGCCTGCCGGTAGAGCCTCGCGTTTTCAACCGCCAATCCAGCACGACGACCCAGATCTTCCGCCAACGCCAAATCTGCCTGAGTATAGGAGCGACCCGATTCCGCCAATACAAAGCTAAGCGCGCCCAATGTCCGCCCACGAGCCTTCATCGGCACGCAAATTAAGGACTTTAAGCCAACCTGACGCAAAAGCTGGAGATGCTCGGCGTCATCAGCTGCCGCCACCAAGAGCGAGTCGGGAACCTGCGGATAGAATTCTGACTTACCGCTACGTACTACCTGCGGAGTCCCGAATCGCCCATTTGGGTTGACCGGATAGCGGCGATGCAACTCAATAGCCCACGTCACCTTTAATGGGTCGGCGTGTGCCACGGCTACCAGGGGTAACGATTGGTCTTCCTCGATCACATGAATGGTACACCACTCAGCCAGCTGGGGTACTGCCAAGCAAGCCAGATTTTGTAGGGTGGTTTGGTAGTCCAGGGAGGTCGCAAGTAGGGCGGTAGCCTCAGCTAGGAATCGCTCTTGTTCTTCGACTCGCTTGCGCTCTGTGATATCCAAAAATACGCCAACGCTGCCTCTGGATTTGCCTTGTTCATCAAATAGCGGTGCGGCGTTACCCAGCAGCTTCACGACTGAAGCACCCTCATCAACCAACACGTCGAGTTCCGCATCCAACACTTCAACGCCTTCGGCAGCAGCGTAATACATTGGTAACTCTTGGGCTGCAAGTTCTCTGCCGTCGCGGTAGATTTTGTAATAGGGTTGTTCTGGCTCGGTCTCACTCTCGGAGGCATTGGCTCCTGGTGGTACCAACAGCTTGGCGAAAGCGGGGTTTAACCGGATACGCTTGCATTCCCGATCTTGGGCGATCGCAATCCCAATCGGAATCACATCCAACAAAGTTTCTAGCTCACTGACGCGCCGTTCCAAGTCCCGGTTCAGTTTGACGATTTCTGCATCCGTTCGCTTGCGATCGCTCAGGTCAACGACAAAGCAGATGGCTGTTTCCTCAAACCCCTCTACTGTGGCAGCACCCAGCAGGATCGGGACGCGGGTGCCGTCTTTACGAATGTATTCCTTCTCAAATGAGCTACAAACCCCAAAATTCCTGAGTTCCGCCACCGCTCGTTGATCCACTGAGATATATTCTGGCGGTGTCATTTCTTTCCAATCCACTTTTGCCGCCGACAGGTCTTGTTGCGTGTAGCCGACCATTTCCAGGAAGGCGTCATTTGCCTCTAGAATTTTGCCGCTAAGAGCCATCAAAATGATGCCGATGATATTAGAATCAGCCAAGCGCCTAAACCGGGATTCGCTTGCCCTTAGCGCCTCCTCTAGCTGCTTGCGCTCAGTGATATCGGTGAGGACGCCTGACATCCGCAATGGACATCCACTCTGGTCACGCAAGGCAATACCTCTGGCAATGCAGTAGAGGTATTGCCCTGAAGCATGGCGAATCCGAAATTCTGCAACACAATTCTCGCCGCGCGTCAAGTGACCCATAATCACTGCTTTGATTCTCGGCAAGTCTTCCGGATGCATGAGTTCGGTGAAGGCAGCAGGGGTGAGGCTAAATTCGGAGCGCGATACTCCAATAATTTCCAGTAGCCTGTCATTACAATAAACTTCGTCTGTGGCGCAATACCAGTCCCAAATCCCGTCATTGGAGCCTTCTAGAACCAAGCGATAGCGTTCTTCGCTTTCTTTGAGCATCTGGTTGGTGATTGCTGCTTGCTTTTCGGCTTGGTGGAAGCGGATAGCCTGGCGGAGGATTTGGTATAAATTCTCTGGAGAGACCTTAGCCTTGGAGAGATAATCGCAAGCCCCGGCTTTCATCACTTCAACAGCAATTTGCTCATCCCCCTGTCCGGTTAAGACAATCAGGGGAACCCCGAGCCCCAAAGAACGCACCTGCTGAACTAGGCTGAGGCCGTCGCCATCGGGCAAACGATAATCAAGAAAGACACAATCAAATTCCTGCTGTTGCAGCAGCGCGATCGCCCCACCACAGTCACCGGCTTCTGAGAATTCCATCTGGACTCCAGCAGCCTTGAGCGCGCGGCGTACTGCCATGCGATCTACTTTATCGTCATCAACTACCAGTATTTTGACAGTTTCTTCCATGATTCTCAGCTTTCAACCTAGAATCTTGACTTCTAACTAGGGAATTTCACTTAACGCCCAGTAATTATTGAGTGTTGCTACTGCTTGCACAAAGTTTGAAAATGTAACGGCTTTGAGAATATATCCAGCTACATTCAGGTTGTAAGCCTCCACCTTATCTGTATCTTCATTCGACGTAGTTAATACAATCACCGGAATCGGTTTGAGTTCCGGATCGGCTCTGACTTCGCGAAGAAACTCGATGCCATTCATTTTTGGCATATTGAGATCGAGCAAAATCAATCTTCGCTGTTTCGGAATCGACGGTGGATTGCCTTGGCTACGTAGCATAACTAAGGCCTCTAACCCATTTCCAGCAACATAAAGTGGGTTAGTAATCTGGTTTTTCTTGAACGCCCGTTTGACGTTCATTACATCCACTTCGTCGTCCTCGACAAGCAGGATGTTTGTCATTGTGTCTTTTATAAAGTATGTATATCTTCTATGATCTATGATCTATTCGGTTGTTCGCCTCACTCATTCGGTAGGTTGCTGAGGCCAAGTGAAGCGAAATGTGGCTCCCTGACCTGCCTGAGATTCAATTCGGATGTCTCCCCCTTGACTTTCGACAATTTTCTTGACGATGGCGAGACCGATGCCGGTATTTTCCACCTGATCGCGGGCTGACAACGTCTGAAAGATGCCAAATACTTTTTCGTGGTATTGAGTCTCGATGCCGGGACCATCATCTGCTACGGCAAACTCGTAAAATTGCCCTTGATCTTCGACAGAAACGGTCACCTGGCCATCAGGGCGGTGGTGGTGTTTGATGGCATTGGTGAGCAGATTGCTAAACACCTGGAACAATGGCAACCGCTGGGTACATAGCGTTGGCATTCCTGGCCCTAGAGTAACGGTAAACGTCGGCGGCGGCGCGATTAAATTTAATACCTCACTCACTAGGTCTGTGACATCTACGGGTTCGGCTTTGGATAAAATTCGTCCCACGCGGGAGGATTGCAGCAAGCCATCGATCAGCGCTTCCAAGCGATGTACACGTCCCCGCAGCAGCTGCATTTGATACCTAGTTTCGTCATTGAGCTGGTCGCTGATGTCTTCTTCAATCCACTCGGAGAGATTAGCGATCGCTCGTAGCGGCGCTTTCAAATCATGCGATGCCACATAAGCAAACTGATCAAGTTCCTGGTTGCGCTTTTCTAAGGCGACATTCGTTTGCGCTAGGACTGCTAGTAGGTATTTCAGTTCCTCCGCACGGGCTTTTAGCGCTGACTCCGCTTGAAAGCGCTCGGTGATGTCGGTGCAGGTGCCAACCCACTCGCGGATCTTACCGTCTGCTGCTAGGACGGGCACACCACGGGCATAGAAGTAGCGATAAGTTCCATCAGCAGCCCGAATCCGATATTCAGTTTCATACAGGTTTTTTGTCTGAACCGCTTTACTCCAAATTTGTGCGGTGCGATCGCGGTCTTCTGGGTGCAGCGCCTCCAACCAGCCCCAGCCTATAATTTCGCTTTCACTTTGACCTGTATAAGCCCTCCAACTGGGGATATCCTCAACCTGTCCTTTAGCGTCAGTAGTCCAGACTATCTGTGAGGTGGCGAGCACCAGAGAGCGATAGCGCTCCTCACTTTCCTGCAACGCCTTGATGTACTCGTCGCGCGTCCGAACTAACACCTCGGTCTCCGAATCGCGTGCTGCTTGATCACGCCTGAGTAATTCATCAATCGCCGGATTATGATTGCTCACTTGCAATTTATCTTTTTATGTTATATTCCTACTAATAGGGGTTTAAATCGGTGTTTAATAATACAAGGGGTAAGTTCGAAAGGGGTGAATGCTCTTTTCGTGTGCTACAAACCTCGGCATTGGGGAGCGATTTTTTTTAAATTCCAAAGGTTAATTTCCTCGCCCTAGTGGAGCACCTCGGGGATATTGATTATTTATCCAAACTCGGGTAGCCGCCTTTTATCTCCCGCTCTCTCCCCGCAGATAGGCTCTTTTCACATCGGTCTGGCTTTTGCCGTTTCGCAATCTTCGTTTCAGTTCCAACTCTGCATCAGTAACACTAACAGTTAACGGATATTGACCTTTTGCAACCATATTTTTACTGCCAGATGTAGTAATATCATGGCATTATAACTGGCAGCCAGTATCGCCTCCGCCCAATAAAAGCCGAGCCAGCAATGAGGTAAACTAGCTTGGTTTTGCTACGCTGTCAGTATAACTACGGTGGCTAGCAGGCTGCAATTGGTGGCAAAATAATTGTTGTGATATTAATTCTTGTTCTTTGTGGTCTTGCTGTACCCCCTGAGAGGTCGGCAGTGGGACTGTGTTACTAAATTCGATTTTAAAGTTAAGAATTGTAAAGAGCGGACGTTGATAATGAGTAAGATTCGTGTATCTCTGATTGAAGACCATGACCTCACCCGTGTGGGTATCCGGACGGCGCTGCAACAGCGGCAAGAAATTGAAGTGGTGGGTGAAGCAGCCAATGCTAGTGATGGACTGAAACTGGTGGAGACAGTTCACCCAGACATTGCGATTGTTGATATTGGCCTACCAGATAAGGATGGAATTGAGCTAACACGGCAAATCAAAGCTGGGCAAGACGGTGGGGAAGGGCCGCAGACCAAGGTATTGATCTTGACGCTGCGAGATCACAAAGAGGCGGTGCTGGCGGCCTTTGCGGCGGGGGCAGACTCTTACTGCATGAAGGATATCAGTTTCGATAATTTGCTCGAAGCGTTGCGCGTCACCTACAGTGGCAACGCTTGGATTGACCCAGCGATCGCTCGCATTGTGCTACAACAAGCGCAACAAACTCCCTCAAGTGCTGACACGGCAGAGTCGAAAACCGTTGCGATTAATGCAGCTGATGCGGAGTACGACCAGATGATTGCTGCATACCCCCTGACGGAACGGGAATTAGAAGTTTTACAGCTGATTGTCGAAGGTTGCAGCAATGCAGTAATCGCCGAAAAGCTCTACATCACGGTGGGAACAGTTAAAACCCACGTCCGGAATATCTTGAATAAGCTCTGCGCTGATGACCGTACCCAAGCCGCCGTTCGGGCGCTGCGTTCTGGGTTAGTGGGCTGAGCGTCAAATCACGTCTTACGGTCTAGAGTCTAAATATGAGTCAGGCAAAGGGGAATAAGCTCAAACTGATGGTGGTAGATGACGAGCCTGACAACTTAGATTTACTTTACCGGACATTTCGGGGTGATTTTCAAGTATTTAAGGCCAATCAAGCCCGCAGTGCCCTGGAAATCCTGGACAAAGAAGGCGAGATGGCAGTAATTATCTCTGACCAGCGAATGCCAGAGATGAACGGAACTGAATTTTTCGGCCTAACGGTTGAGCGCTTTCCCGATACAATTCGTATTCTTCTGACGGGCTACACTGACGTGGAAGATCTAGTGGACGCGATTAACTCGGGTCAAGTATTTAAGTATATCACCAAGCCCTGGACTCCTGATCACCTGAAGGTGGTAGTCCAGCAAGCGGCTGAAACCTATGGGGTCCTTAAGCAACGCACCAATGAACTGCGTCGCGCCCTGCGGCGCGAATCGCTGTTCAACGCAGTGACGAGTGCGATTCGAGAGTCTCTCGACTATCGGAGTATGCTGCAAACAATTGTCTCGACAATTGGTCAGAACTTTGAAGCCACTAGTTGCTTGCTCAGGCCAGTGGAGTTCGATATTCTGACGTCAGAATTTTTCTCCTACCAAGCCCCCAACGCCCCACCCCACAGCAACTCTCTCAATACTGACCCCCTGATTCAAACTGTCCTCAAAACCCGCCAGCCTCGCTTCGCCCAGGGCTCTGAGGAGGGGCAGACCTACGAGCAGCTAATTGTGCCGCTGACCTACAAGAAACAACTGCTTGCCGTTCTCGCCCTCTACCAAACTGGCAATGGTCGTTCCTGGCATACCGAAGACATAAAGCTAATTCCAGGCGTGGCAGAACACGCGGCCTTGGCACTCTCCCAGGCCAAACTCTACCAGAGGCTCCAGGAACAAGCCGATCAGATCCAGGCTGAACTAGAGGTGGCACGCCAGATCCAACACAACCTCCTGCGCCAAAGCTGGCCCGAGATTGATGGGGTGCGGGTGCAAGCCTGCTGCTATCCTGCCCGAGAAGTCGGAGGGGATTTTTTTGAAGTGTTTGTTGCTCCCTGTGGGGACATTTGGCTGGCAGTGGGCGATGTTTCTGGCAAGGGGGTTCCAGCTGCCTTGTTCATGGCAAGTGCGATTTCCGTCTTACGACTAGAACTTTCTCAAGAAACTCCAGAGTTGCCAAATGTGGTGATGCAGAATTTGAACACCACACTCTCAGAGCATCTGATTAGCAATAACAGCTTCATCACTCTCGTATTAGCCCGTTATACCCCTGCAACCGGCCAGCTGGCCTACGCCAATGCCGGTCACATATATCCTATGGTCTGGTCGCCCGAAGTTGCGACGCGGGCCTTAACGCTGCCGGAAAATTCCGTGGCGGTCGAGCCAGATTATCTCAAGGCGCGCGGCGTTCCCTTGGGGATCTTACCCATATGGATTGCACCAGCTGGCAGTCTGATCCTGAATCGGGGTGACACCCTGCTGCTGGCAAGTGATGGTCTGACGGAGGCAACTGTCTCTCAGGAGGCGGCAGGGACCAATGGTGTTGCTGACAGTGGGCACAACCGTTCTATGCTGAGACAATCGGGTCTTTGGCAACTCTTACTGCGGGAGCCAAAACCCCTGAAAATAGAAAATTTACTAGCTCGCATCCAGGCAGAAAACAAAGTTCAGGAAGACGACCAAACTATACTCTCGCTAGAGGTTCTGTAGGTTAATGAGAACTGAGCTTAATGTACCAAGTGAATTGAAGTTCTTGAACATTGTGGAAAACTGGCTGCTGGGCTGCTTGGAAGTAGAACTGGGAGACACAGTTGATTGGCCACGGCAATCGAATCGGTTGCGGCTCGTTTTGGTGGAAGCCTACTCGAACGTTGTGCGTCACGCCCATAAGGAACAGGCTAACCTGCCGGTTCTGATTCGCTTGGAACTGAAAGACCGGGATATTGCCATTGAGTTCTGGGACCACGGGGAAGGATTCGATTTGTCTACCTATTTGCCACCGAACCCGGCATATAAACAAGAAGGTGGGTATGGTTGGCTGATTATGAGTCGCCTCATGGATCGGGTAGATTACCGCTTGGAGGCTAATGGTCGCAACTGTCTTAAGTTAGAAGTGACTCTGGCTGAGCCAATTTATAGCAATCCTAAGTGAGTTATGAATAAGTGAGGTAACGAAGACAATGGTTAATATAGAAAATAGTGAGTGTAATCAGTATGACGAGATGCAAAACCTTAAATTGGCCTGTACTGTGGATGGTGCTGACTACAAGGAATACGAGGTTTTGATTAATGATCAACCCTTAGGAGTTATTTCCTGGAAGAGTGAACCTGACACATCGTCGGGTTGTTGGTATACAACCGCAAGCGATGGTAACACTCGATACTTTCAAACACAAGAAGAAGCTATAAATTTTTTGACCGACAATCCCTTGAAGTCTGCTAATGAGCTTTCAGCCAAGCTGAAGGCTGAAGCCCACAAGCTCATGGATATTGCCGAAGAAATCGAAGCTGAAAGTTAGAGTCTCTTTGATGCATTTCCTGGCGGTGGTGAGCCAACGCTAAAATGCCAGGTTATGTTTGCTATTAGTTAAGTTTTTTTAAGGGAATTTATAAATTTTACTAATTTGGGTTGGCTTAGAGCTGCTATTGGTTAATATTTGATCTGTAAGCATTGCTCTTGTTTTTCCTGAGCAGGCAAAGGTCTTTCATTTTATTGACTTGTATTTAGCATTACGATGACACAGTTTTTTTGTTTGTCACCGCGCTATCGCCTTGACGATGAATCACCCTGGTTGGAGGGAATCGATCCAGCCCATAATTACTGGATTGCTGTGAATGGAGATGCCGCGATTACAGTGAGTATTCCTGGTTTGACGGTGTCTAGCTGGCGCGATTTGAAGCAGACCATTCGCCAATTTCGAGGGCTTGAGCCGGGAGAGCAAATGAATTTGGTTCGGATTGCCAGCACTTGCACCCTCCACTGCGTCAGCCCCGACTGCTACGCCGTTGAAGCTGAAGTGAATCAAGCCCCAGTGTGGCACCTGTTTGATCAAGAGACTTTAGAAAGTCTGTTGATGACAGCGCATCCAGACTGGCAATCTAGCTCTAAGGACATCGAGGTGGGGCGTAAACTGCTGGTGCGATCGTTGCAGCACTCACGAGTAGCTTAGAGTTGGTATTGGCTTTTACCTATCGGCGCAGATTCAGTAACTCTTGGGGCGAAGCTAAGAGTTTGACGGTAGCGGCAATAATTTCACGCTCTTGAGAGAGTAGAAACAGCCAGGAGACGTTGACTCCACACCAGGAAGTTTGTACTTTTCCTGTCACCTGGATCTGAATCTGTTCATTGTCTAAGGTCTGCGAAATTCCCTGGCGAGGTTCTAGTTTCATGCCTTGGGCTTCTTGTTGGAGGTAGGCGGCGATCGCAGCTGCCCCCACCAGCGCAGATTCAAATGGGGCGTGCAGCGCCCCATCATGAGCAAACAACGCAGATGCAGCCTCAAAGTCGCCTGCGTTCAGAGTTTCAAAATAACGATATACCGTTGGTTCTGTAATCCCCTCAATAGTTAGGCTGATGGAATCAGTGGTAGCAACAGACTCAGGAGTTGGAGGCATAGATTCAGCAGCGTTCATGCAATTCCAAAAAGCTAAAACAATCAGGCTAGATTAGAATCAAATTTAACAGAAAAGCAAGTGAAAACCTGATCCTATGGGAGGAAAATGCAAAATTTGACATCGCAATGACTTGAATTGGCTGTGAAATATAGCATGGGATAGCTTCGTTATCAGGGTGAATAGTGATTAACAGCACTCAGGTGAAGCAAAAAGCCCTGGAGTTGGGATTCCACAAGGTTGGAATAGCGGCTGTAGATGGGGCAGATGGGTCAGAGGTGCAGCGATTACAGACATGGCTGGAGCTAGGTTATCAGGCTGATATGGCATGGATGGAGAACCCCAGGCGTCAGGATGTTCGTTTGGTGATGCCAGAGGTGCGATCGCTCATTTGTGTCGCCCTCAACTACTACACGTCTCACCAGCGACCTGAGGGTCGGCAATATGCCAAAATTTCTCGTTATGGCTGGGGACGGGATTACCACAAAGTCATGCACAAAAAGCTGAAGGCACTGAGCAACTGGCTGCTTGGACTTGGCGAAGAAATTCAAGCGCGTTACTATACTGATACTGGCCCAGTCCAGGATAAAGTTTGGGCGCAACGGGCGGGGATTGGCTGGGTGGCTAAGAATGGCAATGTGATTACACCGGAGTATGGCTCTTGGGTGTTTTTGGGCGAAGTCCTGACTAATCTGGACTTGACCCCTGACACTCCTCATCCAGAACACTGCGGCAGCTGTAGCCGTTGCATTGAGGCGTGTCCTACGGGTGCAATTACCCAGCCTTTTGTTGTAGACGCGAATCGCTGCATTGCTTATCACACGATTGAGAATCGGGATGAGAAATTGCCGGTGCAGATCGCGCCTCATTTACAAGGCTGGGTTGCCGGTTGCGATATCTGCCAGGACGTCTGCCCCTGGAATCAGCGTTTTGCTTTGGGTACCGATGTGGTAGAATTTCAACCCTACCCTGGGAATGTTGCTCCTACGCTCACAGAATTAGCTGAAATCTCCGATGAAGAATGGGAGCAGCGATTAAGAGCCTCAGCGTTGCGGCGGATTAAACCAGAGATGTTGCGGCGGAATGCCCGTGCTAACCTGGAGTCGTCCCCGGCGTTGACTAAGTTTAATTTTCAACAATGACCGTAAAAGTAATTATTTTTGATTTTGATGGTACGATTGCTGATACGCTCGATGCGGTCGTTAGTATCACTAATCGTTTAGCCGGAGAGTTTGGGTATAAACAAACAAGTCTTGAGGAGCTAGCTATACTCAGAAATTTAAACTCTAGACAAATTATTAAGCAGTCAGGCGTTTCAATATTTAAAATCCCTTTCCTAATCAGAAAAGTTTTATCAGAGTTAAATACTGAAATTCAAGTATTAAGCGCCTTTCCAGGGATTAAAGAAGCTCTTATATAATTAAAAAATCAAGGTAATAGCCTAGGAATTATAACTTCCAACTCCAAAGAAAACATTACGGCATTTCTGAATAAAAATGGCTTGCAGGAGTTATAGCGTTTCCTAGTCTGCTGAGGTACAGTAACAGCAATGTGTAAACCAACTTCGGATATTATCTAGAGACACCTTACCAAAAGCCTCTTCAATCGCTTTAGCTAAGTCAGGATAATTTCTG
>JAABUX010001787.1_pt1 | contig 31671 bp, 17 predicted proteins | sample 5561851 | NCBI WGS metagenome assembly JAABUX01 (sample SAMN10711883, study PRJNA513361) | rock metagenome | isolation source: Antarctica rocks | place: Antarctica: Victoria Land, Richard Nunatak red sandstone | collected 2016-01-03
ACGAAGTTGTTGGGGGCGAACTGCCCACCTCCTCCTCCTCCTTGCGTCTGCGCGTGCTGCTGTGGTCCACCGCCGCCGCCGCCCATCTGGCCCGCGTAGGGGCTTCCGGCGTAGTTTGAGTTGCTGGGCTGAGGGGGCGGCGGGGAGCGCATCATGGGGACTGTGGAGACGTGTTGGGGGACGGGGTGGTGGAGGGGTGGGGAGTGGGCGGGTGGTGGGTGGTATGTGCCTCGTTGCATTGTGAGGGAGGTGTGGGTTGGTGAGAGGTTCTGGGTATTGGGGTTGGGGTTGTTTGGGTGAAGCGGATGGTAGAGCTATGTTTTTGCGGCCTGGAGACTCATTCGTCTACAGCAGGAATGTTCAAATGGTCTGCCGTATGTCATTGACATGCAACATTCCGCATCCCCAGGCATTCCTTTAGCCAAAGGCAATCCTTCTGAACATGTTGGACGGCTTCGAAATCCTGACTACATCGGGAGTGGTCCTCTGGTCAAAATCATATGCGCCTGTGAGCAGCAGTATCATCAACGGTTTCATCAAGGATGTATTCATTGAAGAGAAAGTCCTCCCAGGCGCAAGCGTTGCAGATGACGCTTCTGCGACACAGAACCCAAATTACAAGAAGGACCAGTATACACTGAAGTGGGCGAGCGTCAAGGATCTGGGTTTGATCTTCGTTGTCCGTATAATCTGTAACATGGACATGAAGATCTTGCCATTGATGAAGCCTAGGCAGTTTACCAATCACTGATACATCTTACATGGATTGACAAACTCCTGGATAACATCAGGATTATATTCGTCGATCTCTACAAGGAGCAGCTGCAGAAACCTCACACGAGTGTGGTGGAATGCGATTTTGATGGGTACTTCGACCAGCAGGTTAGGGAATTAGAGGGAGCAGCAGCAAAGAATCCTCAACTGGGCCCTCGAATCGCTGTCGATGATTTCACACCCCCTTCCAGCTCCGACGGTGGGACCTACGAACCCCCTCCGCCACTCCCAGGCCTGGCTGTAGCATCGCAACCAGGGCACATACAGAAGCCTCAGACTAATGGAGAATCGACACATATCACGCCGATACCTACACCAGAAACATCGCGACCGTCTACGCCTGCAGGCCATATTCTAGCGGGAAAGGGTGGACCAAAGTCGAGAAGAGCAAGGAAAGCTGTAGCTGCTCCTGCGAACGCATCTTCTGGCGATGAGCGGATAGGAAAGAATAAGAAAGATACTGGGAAGAAGATGCGGACATGGGATGCAGATGGTATGGCAGATGAGGAAGATGGTGCAGTACTGGATTATTCTGCTCAATCACTAGACGGGACGGCCAATGGCAGGACAGAGATCAATGCTAGTCTAGACTCGATAGATTCACACTCATTTGGCACAAGGACCGGCAAGGGACAATTTGTGCTCAAGGATCTGGATAGTGAAGTACATACAATTCTACAAGGTGCAGATGAGAAGAGATCAGAGTCGACCTCGAAAGGAGGTCTTGTTGGCTCGAGTCTAGGTGCAATCAGTAGTCTCTTCAGGAATGTCATTGGTGGAAAGGTTCTCACGAAGGAGGACTTGGTCAAGCCTATGAGAGGCATGGAGGAGCACCTACTGAAAAAGAACGTTGCAAGAGAAGCAGCCGTTCGATTATGTGAAGGCGTCAAACGGGAGCTGATTGGCGTCAAGACTGGCAACTTTGAAAGTATGTATTCCCCCAAACTCTCCCCTTGACTGAAGGCAGATGCTGATCATTCGCAGGCGTAGAAACGACAATCCGTACATCGATGGAATCCTCCCTCCGCAAAATCCTCACCCCCACAACCTCCCTCGACATCCTCCGCTCCATCACAACCACCACCTCCCCCTCCCAACTAAACCCCCTATCCCAACTAAACCCCCTATCCCCCAAACCGCGCCCCTACGTAATCTCCATCGTCGGCGTCAACGGCGTCGGCAAATCCACCAACCTCTCAAAACTAGCCTTCTTCCTCCTCCAAAACAACTTCACCATCCTAATAGCGGCCTGCGACACCTTCCGCTCCGGCGCCGTCGAGCAGCTCCGAGTGCATGCGCGCAACCTCAAAGAACTCTCGGATCGCGAATCCCTCGGGAAGATAGAGCTGTACGAGAAAGGCTACGGCCAAGACGCCGCCAACATCGCCAAAGACGCCGTCGCCTATGCCGCGTCCCAAAAATTCGACGTCGTCCTCATCGACACCGCCGGTCGTCGACACAACGATACCCGACTCATGTCGAATCTGGAAAAGTTTGGCAACTTTGCCAATCCGGATAAGATCCTCATGGTTGGCGAAGCCCTTGTGGGATCCGACTCCGTCGCGCAAGCCCGCAATTTCAACGCTGCGTTTGGGCCGAAGAGGGGTTTGGATGGGTTTATTATTAGTAAGTGTGATACGGTGGGTGATATGGTGGGGAGTTTGATCAGCATGGTGCATGCGACTGGGATTCCGGTGGTGTTTCTGGGCGTGGGGCAGCATTATGGGGATCTGAGGACGTTGAATGTGAGTTACTTGCTACTTTCGAGACATTGCTTGTGTTGCTTTGCTATAAGAAGGGCTTCTGCTAATGTGTGTGATAGGTCGGCTGGGCTGTGAATATGCTTATGAGTTGACGAGAGATTTTGGGATGGTAGATATGTATCGTTTATACCGGGTGTAGCATCCTCCTTGTGACGATAGGGTAGTGTGGATTTGGGCGTAGGTCTGTGGGATTGAAGGTGTTTGTGTTTAGAGTTTCTATTATCTTCTTAGTAGCAGGCTAATCTAAAAGCGGTTAAAACAAGGCCTTACAGATGGTAAAAGGAGATCTTACCCTCACCTCAATGTTACAGACTCTCAACGATTACCACGCGCTTACTTGGTACTATACTAATCAAAGCACTATCAATCAGTCCTTACATCCCTTGAATAATGTCGATCATACAAATGAAAGAACTGCCACTGGGCCGTAGCTCAGCTATTGAAAATGCCCGCGCCGGGCATGGCTTGGATTTGGTTTGGGCTTGGGAGGCCATCGACGTATGGTATGATTATATGCAAAATACGGCAATGGATGACGTCAAGTCATTCGCGAGCTTGATAATGCTCGCTTGTATGTATATCCCCTTGCGTGCGACTCAGTTGTTGCAGGGTTCTCTCTCCGCCACCGACGGAGCCCGGATCGAACTCCGAATGAGAGCGACGAAAGGGGCCTTGTGGGCGCGCATCAAGCATTTGTTCGATGGCAGTCCGGACTGGTTTGACGAAGTCGTATCCCAATGCTCGCTCGTGTACCAGGCGTTGCACACGAATAAAGCTATCATGACGGTTTCGACGCTCCGGCGCGCACTCGACATGTGGAAACTGTTGAGGCTCTATACTGAGGACGGCATCACGACGGCTCCCGTGACCTGCTCGCGGGGTACGATCAAGGATGCGATGAGATGGTTACAGCACCAGCTCGACTTGCAAGATATCAGCTACTTGATGAGGATCCCTCCGGGTAAGTTGATGGAACCCTACGATACCACGATAGGCATTGCCCCTACAGAAGGTAGGACGAAAGCTCCTGGTGTTATTACAGCCAAGGATCTCGTTTCGCTTATGCTAAATGAATGGGTTACTGACTCCGCAGTTGACGGCTATATGGCTTTACTCTGCCATAGCCGCAATGGTCACTTTCATGAGCAAACAGAACTTCAGGCCTCGCCCGAATGGCATGCCTAGGTTGCCCATACTGCGTGGGCGATTAAAACACAGGAAGCAGATCCTGTGGCTGCTATAGGTGAGCTATGGCCCCCTGCATTATATCCTAATGCAAAGTTAGAAGATGTTCGCTGCCACTTCTTTCCGGTCTGTGATCAAGGTCACTGGTTCATGATTATTGTTCGGAAGGTGGGCGAAAGCTGGGTTGTTGAGTTCTTCTCAAGCCTACCAGGCTATGAGAAGATTATCCAGTCGGCCTGGAATCTCTTGACGAATTACTTGCATTTGGCATCGAATGGAAGTTTTGATCTGAGGCATACTGCCGTTTCTCCTCTTCGGTATCAACCGATGCAAGATAATGGCAATGACTGCGGTGTCTTTGTTCTTGGTGCTGTTCGCCAAGAGCTAATAGGCCGGAAGCTGGAGGAGCTTGTACCAAGCTCGATCCCAGCTTTCCGTAAGCGCATCATATTCGAGCTACAACGCTGGAATAAGATCGCTCAGCCGTGAAGGTCTTGAATGAAGTCTAGGAGATTATGCTCATGCAAAATCTCATAAAGACAATAGTGTATGTTTTTTTAAGCGCTTCTCTTTCTATCTTAGAGGCTAGTCATTAGCCGTAACAGTTGAATGAGAATTCTTATATCAAGTCATAGTGATAATCTTTTATCGATACTGTGAAGGCAGCGCTCTGATATGATTTATGATGACAAGGGAACGGTAATCGCTAAGTTGGTAGTTGGATGCGTTACACGGGATCAGAGAAGTCACACCTGAGTCATTGATGGTCAAGAAAGATCTTGTAAACTTTACCCGCGAACCATTGACATTGTGATTACAAACGCTCCGGTGGTCTACTGGCAACACAAGCAGATATTGTATTATCAACGCGCTAAACTCACGCGTCATCGACGTGACAACAATCCATCGCACTGAATGTTCTAACCTACGTTAATAAAGCCTTCAACAAATCTCACCGTTCCCAGGAATATCTATTGACAAAGGAAGCTAAGTACCAATCTTCGGGTTCTTGACGTGGAGAAAGGCTAAACATGGCGAATCCACAACAGGTTGGTTGGTATGGGGCCAAGTTCAGCAATATCAGCTTCAATAAAGTGTTGATAGTACGAGCCTTAATGGCGAGCGAATTTGACTTGCGTGTGGAAGAAGCTACCGAGAACGATGGTGACCACATCATCGTCTGGTTTCAATCGAAGCAGAAACGAGATAAAGCTCGGAAGGCTCTGAACGGGTTTAAGCCGGTGGGAGGATCTCACACCATAATCAAGGTCGCGGAGGTTACGGGAACCCCAGGCCTTGAATACAGACCCATTATTAAACAGACGCCAAAGCATTGGAAGGTAAAGTCTAGTCTTGATGAACTGATTCTTGCAAGTGAAGAAGGTCCAGATCTATCGCCCAAGCAAGCTATTCCATACCAGTCTGATGATGAGGTACGTCCGATGTCAAATTTGCAAATACTCAATATTCTCGTACTGATAAGTCCAACGATTAGAGGCCCGCTGATATCGGCCAAACGAGTGCTCCTCCTTCAATCTCGAATGTGAATCAGGGAATTGTGACAACAGAACCCCAGCGCTCCGGCCAACGGACTCATCCGGCGTTTCAATTCATCGGTTTTAGTAGGCGAAATCGTGATGAAGTCGGAGATCTATAAGGTTCTGCGGACCACAACTCGCAAGCAGTTGATGGGTAAAAGGCCGAGTTCGCGATATCGCGGTACAGCGCAGGCAGGTGATTCCGCGAAATCGCGGTACAGTATCTGCTAGCGAGTCCTTCACGCATGGTCATGTCTACATTACAATGTAACAAAACCGCTACGTTTAATCTAAAGGTAGTGCTTAAGTGAATGAATTACGTGCACGAGCCACTCCTTTGAATGTCCTATGTTCTCATTCATTTGGCCGTCTGTGATCTGCTGGTCATTATAGAGATACTTACCTTCCTAAAGCCTAGGTAGTGAATGAGGTCCAACAATGAGAGCCTGCATGCTAGGTTCATAGAGCTTGTAACTCACATTGCTTGACGCATATACATATATATATATACATGATTATGTATCCACACTAAGTTGCTTCATAACTTTGAGGGAGACTTCTCTGGCATCACAGATTGTAGGCGCCAAAAAGAATCAGACACGCTAGCGTAGTCTCATAAGAACGAACCCACAACTTCAAGATCGTTGTTTACACAACACCATCATACTCTCAGACGTCGTGTATACTAGATATTAGTGAGCACTGCATATCGCCACTTTCAATTAGACGAAACCAGAGTACGTAAATACCCCCAACGGCTTATAAGGCCGCCGTGTGGTGAGGTGAGGTGAGATGGAACTTACGACTGATGAAAATGGTGCTACAGGATGACGTGCTATGTCTGTGGGAAGATGCATCAGGGTATGTGCAATATGTGCACTATATGCGGTAAACTCCACCCACCTCCCTGCAGGTATGCAATGCAACAGCAGCAGCCCTTCGCGCCGTATGGCGGCCATCAGCAACCTTTCTGGTCCTTCGGAGGCCAACAGCAGCCCCTCCCACCGTTCGGTGGCTGGCAGTCCGGCAGGATTCTGGGCAGCATCAGCAGCAACAATTCTGTCCTTGGTGGTCCGGGCGACTTTCATGGCTCGGGCGCTCCTCGTGGTAGAGGTAGAGGCAGAGGTGGCGACAGAGGTATAGGCAGAGGTGGAAGAGGTGGCGACAGAGGTGGCAGAGGTGGTAGAGGGGGATCTCGTGGTGGTAATCCATCACAGAGAGTACCTTTAGCCATAGAATCTCCGAAGAAGACAAAGACGCGCGATGAGCGAAAGGAGAAAAAGTCTGCCGTCAGATTAGCGAATCGAGCTAAAGGAGAGGCAAACCTCAATGAGGCTCAATACCAACAGGCCTTGACGTTATTAGGAGTGTCAACCGAACATCCCGTGGCCAAGGATGCGATAAGGAGATTGGACGTTCCCGGCTTAGCAGAAACTTCATCGCTCTCCGTAAAGGACCTGATGGAGGATCTAAGAATCAGACCGGCCGGCCTGAATATTAACGACGCGAGTCAGAGAATGGAAGTCGATGACATGGCCTGGGCGCTGTCGACTCTTGCCAGCGATCAGGTTCAACAAAATCTGATCGCTCGATCACAGAGCACGAATATCAGTATAATCGAGTTGGGTATGCTAGATCACCTCTTCTTCGATGAAATTGAGAATCGCCATGCCATCGTGGAAGATGAGAAAGGTGAGAAACAAGCTGTCGTGGAGGATGAAGAAGGTGCGGAAGAAATTGCTCAACTTGGATCCGAGTTGCAAATTGAGGATAACAATATCGATGTTGATGGTATTCTCGATGAAAATATGGGAGATGAATAAGCGGTCATTCTTACACTGGATCGGTGTATAGATGAAAGTATGGGAGATGAATAAGCGGTCATTCTTACACTGGATCGGTGTATAGATAAAAAGTGCAATCACTTTAAAGACCCTCTTCTCCGTATATAGACCGTACCAGCTTTCAGATGTTATCATCTGAAGCAGTAATGGAATTCGGTTACTCGACTTGAGAAATAGTCTAATATAAATTACTAGATTTCATATAAGTGGATTAGAAGGAATGAGGGATAAGAGGGTACAGTTGTTTACAAAGCGGTTGACCCGACGCTAGTAGGCCGCAAATCGTCGAAGCTCCCCTACTACAGCAGTTTGCGAATCCATTGATTTGACGCTAGTAGCCCGTAAATCGTCGAAGCTCCCCTACTACAGCAGTTTGCGAATCCATTGATTTGACGCTAGTAGCCCGTAAATCGTCGAAGCTCCCTAAATAAGTTATAGCCTACAGATACTTAATAATCCTCGGAATATAGCTAATAATTATCCTATATATATAACTTATAGTATTTTAACCCCTAGCTTATAACCTTATTATAGCCCTTATAACCTCTACTATTATCTTACTATTATTAGTAAACTAGGAAGCTAGTATACTATAGAAATATACGTATTTTCTATATATAACTAGTTATACTTATATATTAGCTCTAGGATTAAGAAATTATTAGGTACTATAACTAATAAGGTGAATAGTTAAAAGATATCTAGCTATCTAGAAAGTCTAAGAATAGCTAAGTATATTACTAAGAAATATTCCTTAGTAGCTCTTTATAAAAGCCTTTTATAAACTATATTATAATAATATACTAGTAATAAAAAAGATATTACGTTCTTATAATAAGGTAGTAAGTAACTATCCTACCTTATAATTACTTACTAACTCCTAGGTATTACCTAGTTCCTTAATATTTATCTATTAGTTATAGTAAGTTATATAACCCCTCTATCTTACTAAGTACTTAGTTACTAGACTACGCCCTTTCCTAATACAGCGCTTCTTAATTAGTTATTCTATCTTAAAGGATTTAGCGACGTCTATATTACTATCTATAAATATAGATAGGAGTTTATTAGATCTTAGCTAGGTAAATAGGTTATTACTTAGGTATAACTCTAGCTAAGCTATTATAAAGATATTATAAATCTACTAGTATATAAGAATAATAATATAGTAAGCTAGGTAGCTAACTTATTTAAAGATCTTAAAGGGACTAATAAATTATTATCTATACTTTCTACTTATAACTAATAGGATAGAATATCTATAATAGAGATATAATTTAATAGAGTCTCTTATATAGAAGAATTATAGCTAATAATAATAATAATAATAATAATAATAATAATAATAATAGAATTTAGAATATATTTAAGTAAAGATAATAGTATTAGATACTTAGGTATAAGTAATACCTCTAGATATAGCTTCTTTATTATATATACTAAGGTCTAGGGGTTAGTTTAGTAAGAACTTATAGGCTATATTATTTAGTAATTTACTACTAGGGGTAGATAGTAAGTTATTATAACTTAATTAGATAGATAGGATTATAGTAAGCTATATAGCTATATTTTCTAGGGTACTTATTTAGAAGTATAAGGTAATTTATTTATCTAATTAGTATACCTATTAGATTTATTAGTTTAGAGGTAGTAAGTTATAGAATATAGTAGTTTTACTTCTAGCTTATTAAATAAGGTAGTTTATAACTTACTTAAGAATATATATTCTCTATCTAATATAATTTACTTAGATAGATCCTAGTTAGCCTATTTTATAACTATAAAGGTTACCTTCTATTATAGATATAAGATTCTCTTATATAGTTATATCTTAATATTTTAATATTTTAATATTTATCTTTAAGTATACTACTCCTCACTTAGTTAGACCCTATAAATAAAGAGACCTATTAGATATTATAGATTATCTATTCTAGATAGCTAAGAATTTATATATACTATACTCTAGATAACTAATCCTTAATAATAGTAGTAATACTAGATATTTTAATAAGTCTAGGCTACTAGGCGCTGACCCTAATAGGCTACTCTACGCTAAAAGTTACTAGTAGTCTAAGTACTATCTAAGAAGATTACTAAGCGCCCTACTAAATATTACTAAGGATTTAAACAAAGAAATTTTTATAATAAAAGCTATTTATAAAATTCTAAAGAAGGTATTTAAAAGTATATTATTATAAGTATCTATTATTATTATATTAATTTTCCTACTACTATACCTAGGGAAAAGAGTTAGTCTAAGAAATTCCCTCTACTAGTTTATAACTAACTTAAAAGACCTCTCTTAATATTAAAATCTATATTTAATATAACTAACATTAATAATAGTCCCCCTCTAGAAAATAAGGATAGTAATAGTCTAATTATAAGATATACTAAGATAGAAGATAATAATAAAACTATAAAAGATAAAGATAAAGAAGGAAAGAGATAGAGCCTATATTAAAGGGCTAGAGACTTTATTAAGGGTCCTACTAATTTTATCTCCTCTTATAAATAACTTACCTATTATATTAATAGGTTATAAAGTTACTTAATTAATTAGTTAGAACTAACTTAAACCTATAATAAGTTATTATTTATTATAATAAAAAAGCGTTTATAATAATATACTACTAAGTAAGAGTAATAAGTTAAATCCTTTAAAATAGCTATTTAGGCGGATATTATTTAGAAATTTAATAACTTCTTAAAGACTTACTATTAGTCTCTATAAAATACCTTCTAGGATATCAAATCTTATTAGGTAGCGGGTAGCCTTACTTAAACCTTTAATTATAACTATATTCTATATACTAACTAATTAGCTTCTTTAGACTTAATAACCCTACGTCCCTCCCTACTATTAAAAAAATAGGTAGGCTATTTAAGAAGAGGTAGAAGATATAGATAACAAAAATAGTAAATATAATATAAGGGATATACTAAAGAAATAGGGCTATACTAGTATATAAGAACGTAAAAAGAATACCCTACCTTAACTACTAAATAAACTACGTTAATAATAAAGTAAAATAATAAATAATACTTATAAGAGTAAATTTAAATTAATTAAAATTAGTTACTTTTACCTTAGACTAGCTATCTTAAAAGAAAATCTTAAAGGACCTTATATTATATCTAATAAAGATATATTTTATTATAATATTAATTTATTATCTAATAAGCTAAATATATTAAATAGACTAGACTTAGAGTAGTTAAAAAACTATACCTTTATTTATATAGATTAGTTATAATATAGTTTTTATACCTTAAGACTAGCTATTAAGACTCTCTCTTTAATAACCTTACCTATTTTATACTACGCTAGTAGAGAAATATAAGTAGTTATAATTATAGGTATTTAATAAGCTATATATAGAATAATATACTATATAAGATACTAAATAATATTACTTTATAGATAAATATATATAAGTAATACTACTTTATAAATAGTCTTATAACTAATTAGAAGTAGCTATACTAATACTAGCCTAGAAAAATCTAGATTAGGAGTTATAATAAGATATCTATTATTTAAATAGTAATTCTAATAATTTTACTCGCGATCTTAATAATATAGTAGACTACTAGGTATTATATCTATAAACCTCTAGATCTAGCTTAATAATTAAGCTAATACCCTACCTAAATAGTTATAATTATAGCTCTAGGTATAAGTATATAACTAAGGATAAGGAAGTAGCCTTCTAATATAATTTATATATAGGGGAATAATAGTAACTACCTTCCCCTTAAATTTAATAGGGACCCCTTTAGATTTATACCTATTAGCCTCCTTTTTATAGCTTTAACCTAAACCCTCTTAACTTAATACCCTATTATTAAATTATAGCTAATTAAGCGTCTACTAAATAGGTCTTTAATAAGGATAATATAAAAGACAAGTAGTAAAATAATAATAATATAAAAGACGCTAATTTTAAGTCTATATTTAAGTCTTATAATAAGAATACTTATATATATTTTAATAATACTAAATTCTTTAAGTATAGTATCCCTCCTTATAAGTATAATATCTACTATACGGGTTTTGTAAATATAGAAGAAATTAATAAATATATATTAAATATCTATACTATTAATACCTAATCTTCTACTTAGAAGTAATAATATATCTATATAAATTAGCTAGAGTATATAGCTCTATATATTATAATTATTTAACTACCTCCCCTAAATTAAAGTTATACTACTATTTAAGGATAACTCTTTTTAGAAGATAGTTAGTATTAAGACTTTTATAATAATACTAGGAGCTTAGCTATATCTATTAATAAATCCTTATTACTAGTAGGAAATCTATACAGCCGTTTATATAAGATATCTCTAATTACTATCTAAGGAATTAGCGGGGAATATATTATTAATAAATATATAGATATTTCTCTTTTTATTATAAGTAATAATAGAATAGTACTATGTATTAATATTAAGGCGTTTATAATAAAAGGTATTAAGGCGGGTATTATCCTAGGTATAGATAAATTAAGATAGCTAGAAGATAATATTACCTTATAACTAGGTTATAAAATTATATAAATTAAGGATATTAATATCCCTATTAACTTTATATTACTAGGAAGTAAACTTATAGTATTCTTTAGCGAGGTTAAATAGAATAGATTAACTAAACCGTAGTAATAGTAAGGCTAATCAAGATATCTAACTAAAAAGGGCCTAGGAATATAAAAAGTTTTAAAATAAAAAGATATTAGTAATTAACTCCTTTTTACCCTTTAGGATTACTAAGCTAATCTAATAATTAATCTATACCCTAAATAACTAAAATATTAACCTTAGTTAGCTAGTAGTTAAATCTACCTTATAATAATACTAATTTTCTTTATTTCTTTATAAATTTTAAGATATAGCCCTTACTATTTAGTAGAGCCAGTTTATAGCTAAATTATCGCTATTATTACCTTACTATTACTATTAAAGTAGGTTAACTTTTAGTATAAGAATAATTATTACCGTATTTCTTTTATTTATTAGTATTTACTTCTATATATATAGTAATAGATAGTAAATATATAAGGTCTTCTAGATAGCTACTTACATAGTTAAAGTACCTCCCTAGTATTATTATAATAGTAAGGACGCTATTTTTCTTTAAAAATAGTAGTATTTATTATAGATATAGGATTCTCTTATATAGTTATATTTTAGTATTTTAATATTCGTCTTTAGGTATACTACTCCTAACTTAGTTAGACCTTATAAATAAAGAAACCTATTAGATATTATAGATAATCTATTCTAGATAGCTAAGAATTTATATATACTATACCCTAGATAACTAATCCTTAATATCTTCCTAGGAATAAGGGTAATTTTCTAAGAAAATTTATCTATAATAGTTAAAATTATATTATAGCCCTTATTTAATATTAGTACGACTAGAATAAAATTAATTATTAGGGTATTAAAAAGTACTAGAGGTAATAGAATAAGTTATAAGGAATTATAAGGTAAATAATATAGAGTTTAATATAACTAGTATTATAGATAGTAGCTAAGAAACTCTTAAAGCTTCTTAATAAGACCTTTATTATACTATTATCTAGATAAGACTTTATAGTATTTAGTAAACCCTATATATTCTAAATATATAATCTTAAGAAATACCCTAATAGCTAGTCCTAGAATATATAAGTAGTTAGATCCCTTTATATTAAGCTTCTAGATAAGTTTATTAGTAGTCTAGTAGAAGGAAAGCTTTATATAGTCTTCTACCTTAAGGTAGTTATTACTATTAAGGACCTTCTTTACCTTATACTATAACGCGTCTACCTTATAGCTGTTAATAAGTTATTAATAGAGAATTAAGCTAATCTTAATAAGACTAATAGTAGTATAGGTATAGCTTTATAATATATTAAGTTTACTATTCCTAATTATAACTACTTTAATAGTAGTAGTATTATAAAGTTTAGATAAGGTATTAGGAATAATATACTATTTCCTAGGCTTATAGTAAAATTCTAGATTATTAAAGCGTTATATATATTTAGAGGTATATATAAGGTAAAGGTTTAACTTAACTATTAATAAAGTTAATATTAAGGTTTATTTTATAATTCTAAGTACTATATTATAGTCTATATATACTATAGTCTACGGTATAGATTCTACTATATAGTAGACCTTATCTAGAACCTAGATAATCCCTACTAGTTTTAACTTAATAGGCTAGTACCTTATCTCTATATTCTTTAATAAATAACTAAGAAATAATATAGGCTTAACCTAGGAATAGCTAGGATATTTACTATCTTTAATAATACTATTAATATAATAGATTATTATACTAAAAACTAAAAACTATATTAGTATTAAGATCTATAAATAGGATAATTTTATTATTAAAGTAAGATAAAAATATAGGAGATAATAAAGCCTTTTATAATACCTTAAAAGATACTAATTTTAATTTAAAGGGATCTATTATAAGCTTTTATTAAGTAAAATTCTTCTATTTATTTCCTACCTTAGGTATTAATATAAGTATAAGAGTTTTCCTATCTTATAATAGAGTAGTAAATTATATAATAGGTAATATAATTATATAACTACTTAGTTATACTAAGGTAGGTTTCTAAGTATAAGAGTAATACTAGGAATAAGAGTCTTAATTTAGTTAAAAGCTTATCTTTTATTATAAATAGTTTAAAGGAGTTAACCTTTTAAACTAGTAATTATACTAAGGGGTATCTAAGGAAGGCTTTAATAGGATTTACTAATATTCTATACTTTTATAATATAGTAAATACTTATTATAAGTATTATATATACTCTTATAAGGTTTAAGAATAGATAATAATATTTTTAATATATACCTTAGTAAACTTTTAATAGGTATAAAGGAGGTATTTAATTTACTATTAGATATAAGTAGGAGAATTCTTATAACTTATAATAGTAATATTAAATAATTCCTAGCCTTAATAGCTAATAATAGTAAGCTTATAATAGTCCTTGAAATATATATATTAATAGTAGAAGAAGCTAGTAGTATTAATAATACCTATATATATATAGTCTTTTATAGTAGCTATTATTTCTAATTATAAGGGTAAGGTATAGTATTAAGAATTACCTAGTTAGTAATAAAAATAATACTTAGTAATATATTAGTAACTCTTATATATAATATAAAATATTATTATAAATAAAAGATATTTCTAATATAATAGTCTTAGTAAAATAGTATAAGTAGAACTAATATCTTAGTAAGTTATATTAATACTTTAATACTAATACTTAGTACTACTTTATAGTATTAACTTAAATACGTAGTACTAACTATTAGTATTAACCTAAATACTTAGGCTAGGAATTAGTATTAACTTACTAAGAGTCGAGTTAGGTATCTAACTCGAGTTTAAAGTACTAACCTAACGCGGTTAGTCTATATAAGGGGAGGACTAGTACTAGGGAATTTAGCTAGTACTTTACTAGAGGCTCTCTATTATAGTAAGCTAGTACCCGATCTAATACTATCTAATAGGAAGTAGTATTAGATAATAATATTAGGTATTTTTACTAATTATTAGATACTATAACTAATAAGTTAAATAGTTAAAAGATATCTAGCTATCTAAGAAGTAATAAATAGCTAAGTATATTACTAAGGAATTATCCTTAGTAAAGCCTTTAGTAGATAATATTATAATATACTTCTTCTTTAAGACTAAGTTACTATTAGCTTTTATAAGTAGTAGTAACTATTATACTCCCCTTAATTCTATTAGTAAGTATACTCTTTAATATATTATATTACTTAGCTACTTTAGTAATTAATAGATTATATTACTAAGTCCTCTAGCTTTAATCTATATTATATAAGCTAGTTTTATATAATCTTTCCTACCTAGTTTAACCTCTTATAATAGAAGAAGAGATAGTTAGGATATATTTAATATATTAAATAGATTAATAGATAGTATTATTATAAAATATAGGTTATAAAGAGTTATAATTTATAAAGTCTAATACTCTAGAGTAGCCTTATAAGGTACTTACCTTATAAGGCTAGATAATTACTAAGTATAAATAGTTACTAGGTAAATCCTTCTAGTTACTACGAAGTTAGTATCTCTCTTATAAGCGTATAATTAAGACTTATATCATCCTATTAAGGTAGTAACTACCTGTAGAGACTAATAGTAACTATATAATCCCTTGATTATTAGAGAAGCGGAGCCTCTCGCAGGTATAGAGTATTCTAGCGGAAGGCTTCCGTGTTACAAGTAGAACCAACGGTTCTTGTACTACGCTTAGACGAAGCACTTCTCGTTACGATTAGTAGATCAGCGACTAATATACTAAGGCAGTTATAATTAGTAGATTAGTAACTAATATACTAAGACAGGTATTAGCGGTATTAGTACTAATCTAGTTAATACTCTATTTCCTATATCTATATAGATGGCGTTGCCTTTCCCCTAGATAGGAGCTTCGTGCTTAACTTATATTATCTACTAGACTAATCTCCTAGATACTAAATATAATTCTATACTAGACTAGTTTAGTATAAAGCCTACTTATCTTCTCCTTAATACTCTACTCTACGAGATCTACCTATCGATCCCTAATAACCTTTAAGAGTCACGGGTTATAATACTTTAAGTACCCTTAAGATAAGTACCTTAGGAGAAAGAAACCCCACCCTAAGTAAACGAGGTTCACGACAGTTAATAGTTACTAAAGTAAAGGATGGTATTAAAATTACTAAACTAGACTTATATTATAACGACCGCGAGAAGCTAGAAGAGTAGTTAGTATAGATATAGCTATACTTCTCTTTTAATAAGGACGCTATTAGTCTAAGTAACTAGCCTCTATTTACTATAACTTATATGCGAGGACGGGCCTAGAGATGGTCCGCCCCATATCTTAAACGATATATAGAAGGTCCCGATAATAGAGATAACGCCGCTATTAAGAAGTAGATAGAAAGCTTTACACGTTTTCGTGTAGAGATAAGGCGTATATTTAGACCCTCTAATAAAGAAAGTGTGGTAGTACGGGTTATCTAGCACTTGTCTTAGAAGAAGTTAGTATTAGAGTACTCGACTCAGTTTTAATAGTATACGACACGAACTAACTAGGACGATAACGTACTTATAATAATATATCGACGAGGGTTAAAGGATAATATTAAGAAAGAACTTATGCGAGATAGAGCTATATACGATATGCTAGACACATTTATTAGGGTAGTAGTAAGAATTAACGACTAACTCCATAAGCTTATAATAGAGTTACGCTATAATAGCGGTATCGCAGGACTCGGACGAGTAGGGATCTATTCCGGAGGATATTAAAAAAGACACGCGTAATATAATCCTTACGGACCTATACTAATAGAATTAGACTTCACTTAAAAGAAAGGCAAATTCAGGGGTAAGAAGTAGTAAGGGGATAGAAAAGTAATAAAATGCTATAGTTATAGTAAACCGGGCCACATCGCTAAAGACTATAGGTCGAAAAATATAGTGAAACGGCTATAGTTAAATGTACTAGAGAGAGTACTAATTAAGACGACTAGACCTCTAAAGGATTAACTAGAGGATAAGTACGGTAACGAAGAACTAGACGTAATTATAGAAGATTTATTAGTACTCGTCGACTATCTAATAGATAAAAACATTAAAAAACTCTAGATTAGGGAAAAGGAGCTATATAAAGAAATCGCAGTGAAATAGAGAAATATCGGAAGAATTAAAGGCCGACTTAAGCGAATTTATAAGTAACTTAAGGAATTAGGTTCTGACGATAATAGTAACGGTGGTTGGGCTTAGAAGGAATATCCTGAGCAAGACCGAGAAAATAAAGACTCCGACTGGGAAGATCTTAGTCAGGAACCTAAGAAGGGCAAGGAGAAAAGCCTTAAAGAATCTCGCGTCTCCACGTCAAGAGATTAATAGATAAAACTCGAGGAAAGACTAGAATTTTACTAAGAAAAGGTTTCGGACGGACTCCTTTAGAAGGAATTCCGAAACGATTTATAATACCTATAGCATAGAGTAATATACTAGACGGCTTACGCCGCCGTATAATACTAAATATATAACTAAGTAAAAAGAAACTTAGGAAAAGTAATTAGGATACGTATATATAGAAAGATTTAGACTAGTTACTATAATATAAGCTGTAACTAGTATCTAGTAACTAAGAGAAAACGTATATAGTTCCTAAATCATGACTAAAGATGGCATAGTAGTCTCTATAGACACCTAAAGTATAATAAGAATACTATAGAGTACCACCTAACAGAATAGTACGTATATTTTCACGACGAGTGTAAGAAATATATACGGTAGAAGAAAATTACCGGATTCCTCCCCGACTCGGGAAAAGAGTAATCCCTTATACTAAGGGGAAGCATAAGGAGATTAATATCCTAATCCCTAAAACACGATAGTTATACTTAATAGAGTATATAATACACGTGAACATACCGGTTAAAATAGATAGTTAGAGAACTATAGTAATAATAGATTCTGGAGCATCCGGAAACTTTATCTCTGAAGTATTAGTACGGTTAGTGGGCCTACTAACACGAAGAAAGAAGGATCCATACGACTTATAGATAGCCGACGGGTTAAGCCTATTAACAGGAAGCGTAGCTAAGGAGACGACCTCGCTACCATTTATAATTTAACGATACTATAAGGAGATATCCTTTAATATAGTTAGGATGGCTACTTATTATATTATTCTAGGCATGCCTTAGTTAGAAAAGCATAACCTAGTAATTAACTAGAGAAGAAAAGTACTTAAGTTTAAGCGAACTGGTAATATCGCTAGATTCCACCCTACACGCCGATAGTAGACGACGGTAGATAAGAAATCGAACCGAAAGATAGTCGAAGTATATATTACTTTAGTTTCGAATAAGGATAACCTTAAAGGAAAAGGATCCGACTTAATAGGTACTAGCGGAGGTTAGTAGGGCTATAAAGTTAGAGTTCTTGGAGTAACTAATAGTACTCCTAATATCTTATAAGAGTATTAAAGATGGAAACGCCTCTTTATAGAAGAGATAATAGTAAAAGCTCTGCCTAAATACTAACCTTAGGATTATAAGATTAAACTCGAACTAGGAAAGGAACTAATATTTAGACCTATTTATACGTTATTTAAAAAGAAACTCTTAGTACTTCGCGGGTACTTAGACGAGAACCTGAAAAAAGGATTTATTTAAGAATCTAAATTACTAATAGGATATCCGATACTCTTTATAAAAAAGAAAGACGGATTATTACGGCTGTACGTAGACTATCGTAAGTTAAATAATATAACGATTAAGAATCGTTACCCGCTACCTAATATTAGCGAATTATAGGATCGGCTAGCTAAAGTAAAGATCTTTATAAAGTTAGATCTTAGGGGAGCGTATAACTTAATTCGAATAAAAGAAGGTAACGAATAGAAAATAGTATTCAGGACTCGATATAGATATTACGAGTACCTAGTTATGCCGTTTAGCCTTACTAACGTACTAGTAACCTGCTAAGCACTAGTTAATAATATTATACGGGCCTATTTAGATCGGATAGTAATCGTATACCTCGATAATATATTAATCTACTCTAAAACTCTTAAGGAATATATTCTATATATACAGGATGTATTAACATGCTTATTATAGGTAGGACTCCTCTTAAAACTAGAGAAGTGCGAGTTTTATAAGACCTTAGTTAAGTTCTTAGGGTTCGTGGTAATAACTAAAGGCGTTTGTATAAGTCCTAAAAAGATTTAGGCTATATAGGAATAGCCTATACTACACGATATTAAATTAGTATAAGGATTCTTAGAATTCACTAACTTTAATAGACGCTTCATAGAAGGCTACTCTAAGAAGGCCCTGCCACCCACCGAAATCACTAAGAAAGACACGGGATTTCGATGGGATACTAACTAAAAGAAAGTATTTACCGAACTAAAGCAAGCTTATATAGATCTACTAGTACTCTATACGTTTTATAACGGAGAATAAGCACGCATTAAGACGGATGCCTCGGACCTTACGATTAGAGCCTGCTTATATTAGTAAAAGGATAGTAAATAGTACCCGGTAGCATACTACTCACGTAAAATAATAGTAGCGGAATAGAACTATAATATATATAATAAGGAGCTTCTAGCTATCGTATATTCTTTATAATATTAGAGAGTATATGCTAAGAGCTATTTCGAGCTTACTATCTTCACCGATTATAAGAACTTAGTTAGATTCACCACGACGAAAGAATTAAATCGACGATAAGTTAGATAGTCTAAACTTCTTAGATAATATAAGTTTAAAATTTAGTATACCCTAGGTAAAGATAATAGAAGAGTAGACGCTTTAAGTAGACGATCTAACTATATATAAATAAAGGACGTTATAACGTAACCTATCTTAAAATAAAAAGACGATGGATCGTTAGTACTAGTAAGAAACCTAGTAACGACCGTTCGAGTTATAATATATATAGTTCCTGACTTAAAGGAAGCATATATTAGAGACACCTTAGCTAGCGAGCTTAGGAAATAATAGCCTAACCGAGACCTATTATTATATAAGTAAAAACTATACTTACTACCTAAGGCGGTTAAGGAAGTAATTAGGAATTACTATAATAATCCGCTCTTAGGATATCTAGGAGTTTCTAAGATAGTGGAACTCATTTAGAGAGTATATGCCGCACCGAACCTGCGAGTATTAGTTAAATAATATATTAGAGAATATATATATTACTAGCAGAATAAGTCTATAAGATATACTAAATATAGATAAATTCAGTTTACTAAAGTTCCGGATACACCGTAGAAAGATATTATAATGGACTTCGTCGTGAAACTACCTCGGTTAGTTAACCCAGTAACTAACGATAAGTATAATTTAATAATAGTTATTATAGATAAACTTACTAAGTATACTATTATAATTCTATATAAAGAAACCTATAATACTAGTTAGCTTGGTTTCATCTTATTAGATAAACTTATTAGAGATTATAGAATACTAGAGTTAATTACTTTAGATAGGGATAAGCTCTTTACCTTAAACTATTAGAAGACCTTAATCGCCGTAATCGGAACTAAACTACGAATATTAATAGCGTATTATTTATAAATAGATAGATAAATAGAACGTACGAATTAAATAATAGAAGTGTACCTTAGATACTACGTTAATAAAAAATAGAATAATTAGGTTTTACTACTCCTAATAGCATAATTAGCTTATAATGACAAGAGATCTAATACTATAAAGCTATTACTATTCTTTACTAACTACGGAAGATATACTAACCTATTCCTAGATCCGAGATAAGGACTAGATACTAAGAAAGCTTTAGTACTAGTATTAGATATAAAAGACTTATATACGAGTATATAAGAGGAGATCCGTAAATAAAATAACTCTACGGAAAAAACGGCTAATAAGAAGAGAAAAAATAGCCTTCAGCTAAAGAAGGGGGATAGAGTATACCTTCTTATAAAAAATCTGAAGAGTATAAGACTAAGTAAGAAACTGGACTATATTAAGGTCGGACCATTTTTAGTTATTAAAGAAAAAGGGCCTATTAACTATAAGTTATAGCTTCCGCCTGACGCTAAAATCCACCTAGTATTTCATATCTTAATGCTAGAGTAAGCGGACCCTAACACACCCTTATAAGAAACCTTCTACTTTAAAGTAGAAGAAGAAGACGAGTTCGAGGTCGAGAAAATCCTAGTATAAAAGAATTAGACCTATCTCGTTAAATAGAAAGGATACGAGGATTCGGAGAATACCTAGGAACTAGTTAAGAACCTTGGGAACTGCTAGAACCTCTTATAGCAGTTTTACTAGTAACGACAAGACCACTCTAGTTAAAATCTTCGGGAACCTCGAGTTACTTAGAAGATACGTTAAAGAGGAAGTCGTTAGGATTAAGAACGCTCGTTTACTCTTCCTATTCTACCTCCTTAATATTCTAGATCTCCCCTTTAACCATCTTAATCCTTTTCTTTTCCAGTACCTCCACCTCTCGTTGTAACCGGTTAAATTTGGCTAAGGCTTCTTTAGCTTCAGCAGCCTTTTAGTTTCGCTAATTCCAGATCCTAGCCTATTTAGCTGGAGAGAAGGGTAAGAGGTTATAATCTATTAAACCCTTCCGGGCGCATTCTACGTAGCGACCCGACGAAGCCCTAACCTTATACTTATCGGCCTAACTAGCACGTTTATAGTTCGAATATACCCTTATTACTAACGAACTAGTTCTAATAATAGTTTCCACTAACTAGTAACGGAGGAAAGTAGACTTTAGTTTAGACCTAATAGGTAGTATAGTCATGAAAGTTTTCGGGACGAAAACTAATAAGGGGGAACCTAATATTATAAGTAGAACTAACGGTTCTTATACTACGCTTAGATAAAGTACTTCTCGTTATAATTAGTAGATTAGCGACTAATATACTAAGGTAGTTATAATTAGTAGATTAGTAACTAATATACTAAGATAGGTATTAGCGGTATTAGTACTAATCTAGTTAATACTCTATTTCCTATATCTATATAGATAGCGTTACCTTTCCCCTAGATAGGAGCTTCGTGCTTAACTCATGTTATCTACCAGACTAATCTCCTAGACACTGAATATAATTCTGTACTAGACCAGTTTAGTACGAAGCCTGCTTGTCTTCTCCTTAATACTCCACTCTACGAGATCCACCTATCGATCCCTAATAACCTTTAAGAGTCACGGGTCGTAACATTCCGCTATGCTATAATACATCCTTTTTACGGTAAATTACAAAAATACTATACTTTTTAGGAATATTTTTAAAAATGCTACCCCTATATTTTAAAAATACTATACCTCTACCTTAGAAGCAGGGCGTACCAGTTCTAGGGCCGCCTTCTAGGCCTAAGACTCCGGGTAGAAGACCCGTAGCAGCCCCTATAGTAGCTACCGTAGTCTAGCTTCCTTAGTAGGGCTCCTAATATAGTTACCTAGCCTGATTAAAGAGCGCTAAGTACCTTATACTTTAGGGATAAGTCCCTAGAAAGGTTATATTTTACCCCTAAAATTTTTATTCCTTATAATAATAGCGGCGGTTAGGAGGTTTATATAGGAGGTCTCTAGGCCTGCTTATACCTTAGGGAAGGATGTACCGGAAGCTGACTTACGGGGGCTGCTGTAGGGGCTGCTGCGGGGTATCTCAGGCTAATACGCCTAGCGTCCGGGGTACGCAAGTCCCCGGTGTAGTATTTTTAAAATATAGGGGTGGCATTTTTAGAACTATTCCTGAAAAGTATGGTATTTTTGTAATTTGTCGTCCTTTTTATGCGCCTCTATTATGTGAACCCTTCTACAATTTTTCAACGCTAGTCATTCTACCTGTAAACCACCACGATCGTGTGTCATGAGAATCAATTCTCGGTACTACCACCCAGACCTTTACCAAGTACAGTACATACTTCGTGATCGGATACGAAGCTGACAGGATTGCGACATATAGAGTGTGAACCTTACGGGAATAGGAGAAGAGATAAAAATTATAAGGAGGGCGAGGGCAAAACAGTAATCGTATATAAGAGAGGGAATCTACAACTACACAAAGTAAGATATTATGGAGGAGGCCAAGTTAGAAGGCAATCATCGGAAAGGAACGCTGATATACCGAATGGCTGCAACGCCGTTACGAGGACCTTCTCCGTCTCCCTACCTTCTGTGTAGTCCCTGTTGCAATATCAAGCTAGAATTTACGCTCGGCATCGGCTCACGACATACGCCTGTTAGGCAGGAACCGGAGCATTATTGTTTAAAGCCGCGCTCTGTCAACGTATATTCTTCCGTGTTTTTCCTTGGTGGGAAGAATTGGTGATCCACACATGATCGGAACCCTCTTTTGCCGTGGATAGTCTCAATGATTCTAAAGACGTCGGTGTCAGGGATCATGCAGCAATACGCCTAACCGTATAGGAATAGGCATTTTCGGGCATGGTGGCACAGCGTCCTCATGACGAACGCCCTCAGCCAGTAGGATCTCCTCCAAAGACGAAATATACCATGTGATATCTCGTGAGGGTAGAAATAATGCAGTCGAACTTAGTGTATCTCCTTTACGACGGAATTCCGAGTGGACCGTAACCTAATTGCTCGATATCATATACCAAGCCTCTAAAGATTAGCGATTGAGGATGTGATATAGTGGTAGTTTCGGGACGACTTGAATTCGTCATTGAAGAGCGAATATGGATCAAACCAGACGCAGCTTCATATTATCCTCTGCTCCCTACGAAGTGTTAATACGTTGTGGTACGCCACAGTCACCCTCGTCGTAATCATAAAACCCTCGTTATGATACTGATACTTCATTCAGGATGTGTCCAAAGACATCTACACAGAAAGCCAACGAATCTATGTGCACTTGTTTACGAACGATGTAGCCAGAGGGTAAGGCTAATCGTAAAAAAGACAAGTACTGTTTTCAGATGAAACCTTCACAGTCTAACAGGAATATATGATCGATGATCAGACTCATGCACAGATATAGGAAAGTTTGTAGTAGGAATGGCTGCTCGCTTTACAGCATAACAGCCAGACCTGCTGCTGCAGACAGTATGGATTTTAGGACCATGATTACATGTTTCCCAACACCTCGGCGGCTGCAACCACTGAGAACTCAAGTACGAGTGAAAGCCGAAGCTTCCATTGGAGATAACCAATCCACAAGTCAACTCCGGAAGAGGATTGCTTCATGATTGAACTCCCGTGTACTCCCCCACCGTCGTGCTACGGGGAAGTAGCAAACCTTCCAGGCCGGAGCCAACCCCTCGAAGGATATATTGTAAAAAACACCGGCCTCTGGTCGGTTCGGTCCAAATAAGAGACGTTTGACCCAGCCCACGGATCGCTTTGAGACGGACTATATATCCCTCGGATTAAAGATAAGCCCTCGTTGGAATCTTGGTCTAGCCCACGAATAGCCCTCAAAAGAATTGTTCATTGATCAGGGTAATAATAAGCCCCCGTCTAGACCCTAGTCTAGCCCACGAATCATATTTAAAACGGGGTATCCATCCCTCAGATTATCGATGAGCCCCGGTCTAATTTCCAGTCCAACCCACGAATAGTGTTCGAAACAAGGTATCCCTCCCTCGGATTGACGATGAGTCCCCGTCTAATATACAGTCTAGCCCACGAATCATGTGTGAAACGGGGTATCCACCCCTCGAATTGAAGACGAGCGTGGAGCCTGGAGAGAAGAAGGCATCGGAGCCTGAGGAGCCTTGAGAGAAGAAGGCATGAGAGCCTGAGGAGCCTTGAGAGAAGAAGGCATGAGAGCCTGAGGAGCCTGGAGAAAAGAAGGCATGAAAGCCTGGGGGTGGGCTTAGGAACCCTGCGGAGAAGAAGACATTGGATCTTGAGGAGCCTGCGGAGAAGAAGGCATCAGAGCCTGAGGAGAAGAAGGCATTGGAGCCTGAGGAGCCTGCGGAGAAGAAGGCATCAGAGCCTGAGAAGAAGAAGGCATCAGAGCCTGAGGAGAAGAAGGCATTGGAGCCTGAGGAGCCTGCGGAGAAGAAGGCATCAGAGCCTGAGAAGAAGAAGGCATTGGAGCCTGAGGAGCCTGCGGAGAAGAAGGCATCAGAGCCTGAGAAGAAGAAGGCATGGAAGCCTGGGGGTGGGCTTAGAAACCCTAGGGGTGGGCTTAGAAACCCTGGGGTGAGTCAAGCTGTCCTCAAGGTACTGTTTTCGCTTTTACACGAAACTCCATTGAGTCTAGACATGAGCTGCAGAAGAAAGATCTCCGTCAGAAGTTCTTTTAAGATTATGGACTAGTGATACGTATCGTCATTGTCCTCTTCTTAAATTTTCTTGGCAGACATCAGACTCCTCTACTTAGGAAAGGGACATGATAGAGGGAGAGTATCATGGAATTGAAGAAGGCATTCCGCTTGGTCTGTTAGATTGCTCTACGCGTCTCATGGATTGTACATTGCCAATCCGCCCATCTTACCGGATAGTTTGGCAGACCACCTTCACACCGAATAGATTGTAAGTCACACCTATGTCCAGGCTACCGCTATCAGTCTTGTGCTCTCAGTCGTGTCGTAGTAAATATGGCAACCAGGTTACACGACACTGTACAAGACTAGCGCATGTCAACTTGTGAAGTGTCGGCTCAGCTTGCCCTTACTAAAGTCTAATTGAGAAAGAAGGAAATCGCAACAACTGCGCTCGAGAATGAACGCCCAACAATCAACGACATCCATTAATACATTGAAGTGTTGCGGGATTATGCCCAGGATCGTCGCGGTCGTGGGCCGTGAAGGCCAGGGAGGCTGCTTCCTGGCCTAGCTATGGGTTTTCGGGCTTCTGGTTTCGGATGAATCAGCGTTACGGTCTTTGCGACCTGTTGAAGAGAGGTGGGTATAATACAGGAAAGGTTGGAATGAGTGGAAGAGTCGTCGTTATATTCCACTCAGATAATATTGACACCTACTAAGAAGTATGCAATCGTGAGTAGATAAGCAAGGGAAGTCAGGTATGACCAGGGTTAGAATATGTTTTGCTATGGTATTATGTTCGCTGTTACGAATATACAGTGGACCCTAAATACGGAAGCTTAAGTTACCGCCAGCCCTTACGCTAGTAAAGTCGTACATTTCATTCTTCATCTAATCACCATCTTAACAACTCATTCATTTACAGCCAACTACCCTTACACTTCACATTACAGAATCGCAATGGTGAAACGTGATCGGTCGCTGCCATATACGGTAGAGTTCAGGTGGACTTTAGATAAAGACACCTTTATACATGGCTTGTTCAGCGCAGGCTTCGAAATAAGGCCTCGGGATGTGTATCCCTCTTCTCGTGTAGGTGAGTTCGATCATATTTTTATTATATTTCAAAGTAAGGACCATGGTCTAAGGGCCATGGAAGCTTTGAATCATCTAAAGGTACCTCCACATGAGAAGTGGTTTTGGGCATATGGCGCTACGGGCTCGGCTCAATTAAGAGATCATGCTGACGGTCGTGATCCAAAAAACCTTATACCTACGATCGAAGGGATCCAAGAGGCAATGAGAGCGGCTTTCCAGACACTGATAGACCGTACAACACCTAAGGTTTTCCGGCCGGACTGGAGCTGGTTTCTTAAACCCGGGGAAGAACCGAGCTTCGAATATGGTCGGGGGATAGTCCGCAGAGTGGACCACCCTGGTAAAAATAAATATTACAACGTACCGAGAGGACAGACGTTAGCTTTCATGGCTAGCATCTGGGATAACACGCAGTGGTTCGATCGCGTCCGAGCCCACATCAGAAACGAACTCACGGTGGGGCCCCCAAGGGTCGATTACACGCCGCGCGATTGGCAACAGGCGCATCCTGGGCAGCCTTTCCCGTGTGATCTGCGAAAACGACCCTACCCTCCCCACCGAATCATTGCTGATTGGAACGTTGGACTTTATATGAGGGCAGCGGACGGTAGGCTTACGTGCCCTAGGATGGAGATGCTTATAAGCGCCTGGAGGATGATCGTGGCCGGTGATCGACGGATACTACGAATAGGTAGTCCTACTCATCACCATATCTCTCATCTATGCCATAATAGAGTAAATCTTTCCCGTGCTGCACGAATAATACCCCAGCTGCTAATGAAAATGTTAGTGGTGTGTCCACCTACCGCACCTAACTGTCGAAAGCAAAACCGATAATGATAGGAGATCGAAGTTTTGTACTAGAAGTGGAGCATGTCGATGTGGCCTACAGCCACCTTGTATTGTATCTATAATTATACCAAAAATAGATATCAAGCACGCTAGCGGGCTGGGGATATTGGGTGTCAGGCAAAGTGGCTGACTTACCGGAAAGCATTCCGATGATGCTTTCCATGACGTAAGGACCCTACTACCTACAAGAGAGGTTCAACTTAGGGAACCTGTAGCCTTGGGCGCTGTTCCTGGTTCGAGGGCAATGATATCGTTGTGCTCGAAGCCACCTGAATATCTGAGCATTGCAATTTCTGATTTAGTAAATGCAATTGTGATGATTGTTGGCACGATCCCTATTCGAAACCATGACTCACATAGCTATATTGCAAGGAAAGGCAAATATCAAGGATATAACGGTGAGATATATGGGGGCCCAACAGCAACTTCCTATTTCTTCTCTTGAACCGCCTTATGAGATCAACAGTGTGATACTTTAGATCTTTAAACTTCTAAAGTTACATTCGTCATAGAGTAAGTTGTCATCCTCTCTAAGTACGAAAAGTTACTGATTCTCTAAGTAGGAATAGGTAAGCAATATACGCGCGAGCTTGAATCGCTGAAAGAAAATCTGGATCAACAGGTCGCACCGAGGCATCAGCCCGAACATACATCGACACCTACCCAGCACACCACAACACCACAATCCTTCCTATCCTCAGATACCTGCAAACTTTGTCATCTGCTCCAGTCTCGCCACTAGAGACGATGCCAACACCAGCGTCCACCCTCGTCTTGATGGTCCTCGATCTTCTACGATGTAGCAGACGAGCCCACACAGCCACAGATCGTACATGGCGCGTGCATGGTAATAGGAAAGGATGTGTTGCATATCCATTATCCGAAGATAGAGCAAAGATACGCGAAGGAGTTTGTACGCGGATTATCTAAGGTAGTGGTCGATTCTTTAGCCTTATTAGCCTTCGTCCAATCAAAGTGTTCATCGCTCGAAACGAGAAATTTGCAAACAGTACCAGTCGTGGGATATGTAGTATAAGAATGCAAAGAGAACGTTGTAGAGCTGTTTCATATTCATCACCGTGCACGCCTGCACTTTCCCCATACGGCCTACTCTAGCTCAGCCCTGAGGCTTAGCAATAAGCACGAGCTTTTGTATGCGAGCTTACCTTACCTCACTTTCCGTCGAGCCTAATTGTACGACATCTAATCTATCACGTGGCTCTTGTGGATTCCGTGCTCGTTTTCCTGCGGGAGGAAGATTAGATCTGTGTGGGCTGTGATCTGGGTTGTAATCTGAAACATGTTAGAATTTCTCTTGGCTGTGACATCGCATGCTCATGAGCTGCGTTTGGCTGTGATTGTTGTCATTGAATCAGCTACGACTTGCAGAAGGAATGATAGCGGCGAGAGCAGAGGATATGTGCATTAAATAAGAAACGCCGGGGGGTGAGATTCGTACAAAAGATGAGAAGAAGTAGCTTTTTCATTCCTTGATTAATACTATTGTACATGTTTTACAGTGTCTAAAGCAAAATGTTCGAACAGCTGACCCGGCCAGCTAAAATGCATATCAAACGCGCGGTCCCAATGATACCCCTATCCCTAATGATACATTAAATCCTTCGCAAACATCGTACATATTCCATATTATTCTAATTGTACAAGTTCCCGTCAGAGAAATCAAATGATTGCGTTTACTGAAAGTATGGAAACCCTATCACGTACAAGGAGGTGTGACCCACTGACGTAGCATCTGGTCCACGGCTCGAGTCCACTCGCTCTGGCATGCGGTTGCGAGCTGCTCGGTGCCGGAAGCCGTAGGGTTGTGACCTCCCCACATGGCAGGCTTTGCCGCTAGAAGTCGTGCATGCTCTTTGATCAGGCCCCTGTGGTGGTTGACGGTCAGTAATGAGGCTCAGGTGTTGTTTTGATACTAGGTGACTCGTGCGCTGCGTCGGACCGGGAGGAAGGTGACTTACTCGGAGTCAATCTTAGTGAGTATGAGCCAACAGTAATTCCAGCTACGAGTGCTCGCGGGGTCTTCGATGACTTTCGCCTTGGCAGCGTCTAGGCACGCAGAGCTGAAAGGATAATTCTTGGTCATGCCTCGAAGTTCACTAAGGAGGTTGTTCGAATTGACATAGTGGGTCCATGCGTTGGTCATGGCCTCGGTGATCTCGGGGGCGGTACAGGCTGCGAATCTTTTCTCGATCCTGCGTAGTTCGGTGAGGGTATTGACTTGGTGGGTACGTAGGGAGCGAAGGAGTTGCTCCTTCTCATTCTAAATAACCACCATGTCAATCATTGTTGACAGACAGAAAGTAATGCTTCCGTGTTTTAAGACAAGGAGATGATGATGGTGCAGTGCAGAGTTGAGACCGATGCTAGCAGTGTAGGACCCATACAATCTGAGGCAATCGAAGATTGCAGGACTCAAAGGGTATTGCAGCAGATACCCAAAATAAACGCGAGTAGGAAGACAAGGTACATAACATGGACGCGTAAAGAGATAAATCAAATTCATTACTCACGGAACTCATAGTCTTTCTTCCTGAAGAACCCGTACCTCCTGGTGTGTTTCCTTGGTAGTTCTGATTGGTCGGAGAAGACGTATATAGAGAGCCCCCAGAAGACAAGCTACCGGTCGACAGAGAATCCTTTGTGGGTGGTGATGGCGGCTCGTACGATGGATGTAGATTTGCTGATCTAGGTGATGCTGATACTGCCGAGGCACGTAAAGCCGACGCCGTTGATGGCTCAGCGCGTCTGTCTTCGTCCTGAGTATAAGTAGGCTCGTAGGGTGACCGATACGGCGTCGATGATCCGGCGAGAGCTGTGTAATATCTCACGCTCGCTGACTCTGACGCTGATGAGCTCGAATGTCTCGAAGGGGAAGAGGGTGGACTTGGTTCGGTCGAAGACTTCTTTGTGCGATTGCGAGAAGATGTCTGATAGTCCATTGAGATGACAAGGAGAGGCGATCATTCAAGTGAAATTGAAAACGTGGAATTGTATCTCGCTAGAAGGTGCTGGACAGACTAGGGCAGAACTAGAAAGAATCCCCAGTTCGAGCGCAAGTTTAACAAGCTTTCAAACAGTAACACCTCCTCTGAAAAGGAGGCAAACGTGAAGAGTCAATGATCAGATGGGCAGAAAAATAGGGTTTGCAGATCAAATATAACAACGGTGACCGAGCTATGGACTTACCCAAGGAAATGGAAATTTGTGAGCATAATACTGAAGTATTCGGTGTACATGTAAGCTTTTACGGATGCATCGATACCTTTATGAGGGTACACTGCTTGGTAATTGCGCCCAGTAGGTCTCGGAAAGACCTTCAGCCAGCAGCAACAACGAGAGTACTAAAAGCCTAGTCAAAGGATATGGAACAAGCTTGCGGAGGCGGTTGTATCTCGTCAGCATCATGGGGTTTCTGTCTTCGATATCCTTCTATGATGCTTCCACGAGCTCCCATTGGAGAGACGTTTTGCCCATGCTGATACGAAGCCTACCCCGACCTGGCCGCAGCGTGGTAATCCCATCTCATTATTCTTGTCGTCGTTCATCGGGCGTATCGGTCAGGATGACGATGATGCAGGCATGGGACAGCCGCCTATGTTGCAATTCTGGAAGGTCCATTGCTAGGGCTGATGGTGATTGGGCTTTGTACGGATACCAATATAACATCATTGTCACCCATATACGTTCCCGATAGAGGCGGAGTCGAAGGAGTCCCGACTCCATTGTGACTAAGGCTGTGGTCAATGAGAATACGACTCGTGTAGCTTGTGGTCAAAAGGGCAAAATATCGAGAACATTGTATAATCCAAATAGATCTATTATGAGAAATAAGGTTGCAGGCTAGAAATTTAGCGTACGATAGCGCTGACCTTATTCCCTCTAAATATACACATCTGGACGACAAGCCTCTCCGAATCCTCATAATTGACCTCTTTGAGATCAAAGTTGTGATTCGAACCTCGAAGGAGGAAAGTGCCCGAGAGTCATCAAATTTTCAGCCTCTCTGTCATATCCATCTTGCAGGCCCACGACTGTTGGAAAGAGGATAAACCACATCTCACAATAGAATACCGACTCAGCTTGCCGGACCTTATATTGACAGTGGACGGCATAGCCATCGTGTCAATTACGAACGACCGCGTATAGATATGCAGCATCGGAGAGCTCCAAGACACGAGTTGGGACTGCAAGACCGTGCGACGGGGCTTGTCAATGACACAAATTCCAAATTAGGCTTACCATGATACTAAGTCTTATCTTGCTTCGTGCTAGTGCAGGTACCCATACTTCAGCCGATCTGACCGTTATCCTCGTGTGATAGATCCGGCCGACGGCGCAGTTCCCAACGGCGGCCATGCATAGCCACACGTATCTTATCACATCAGCTGACGATCGAAGGTGAATAAGCAACAATGGTTGGTGACCAGGACATCTGGTCTCAGCCGCATGGTGCCATCATCTCCACGTGGTATTTCAGCGCTACCGTTGGCTGCTACCCATCGTATTGATTGAATGCACTGCCTTCATATTTGAGTCATGCAAACATCCTCAAGTCAAATGATATCCTCCGATCAGTGGTGACTTTATTTGTTGTTGGCTCTTCTCAGATTTGACAATATGACAACCAATCCTGTCATTCCCTTGCAATAAAGCTCTGTCTTGTCACGATTGTAACTATTATAACTGATTTATGATGTGGAAAGAAGATGTATTCTCTATATGCAGGAAACCTGCCTAAGTACGTAGAGTGCGGAAGCCTTCCTCTAGGCACGCTAGGCAAATAGCGCTAT
>JAABUX010001788.1_pt1 | contig 31668 bp, 30 predicted proteins | sample 5561851 | NCBI WGS metagenome assembly JAABUX01 (sample SAMN10711883, study PRJNA513361) | rock metagenome | isolation source: Antarctica rocks | place: Antarctica: Victoria Land, Richard Nunatak red sandstone | collected 2016-01-03
CCGTGTGTCTGTGCTTCAGGACCAGGGAAAGGAGGCGTCTCATGAAAAGGAGGTAACACACCACCAACGCCCGTGATGAACCAACGGGTGGGTCACCTTTCACCGTCGTTTGGGGTCATTTTTCCGGCTCTGTCACTCTTTTGATGAAGTGGGGAACCGGTCTATCTAGGAGCGACGACCGCGCCCCTTATAAAACAACCATGAGAGGGGCGAGGACCCTCTTTAACCGTGTTTCTGGTTGTTGTCTCCGGCTGAGGGACGGTCTGTCCCCGATGTTCTACGTTACGCTGAAACCCAGTTCATCAAACCTGTGACAGAACCATTTTTCCGCCGCCCTTGACAGCGCGACGCTCGGGGCGATCTGGCCGCGCTCCACGGCATCGGCGCGTACCTGGTCGCCCAGCAGGCGCAGCCGCTCGCGGATCTGCTGCCCTGAGATGTGTATACGCGCGCCGAGCGCTTCCGCAGAGAGCCCTTCGGCGTCCATCAACTCCTTGAACGCCCGGGCCTCGTCCAGCGGGGCCAGGTCTTGCCGCTGGAGGTTCTCGACGAGCTGCTGCACGCGCAGCGTCGCCCCTTCGGTCTCGCGCACGACGACGGGTAGGGATGGTGGACATGGAATACTTGATCACCTCCTGGTCCCAGCCATACATCACAGACGTAATCCGAAGGCAACGACACCTCAGAAGACTGGCCTCGGTAGAGGAACGGAATGATGGGCGTTTGAGCGAGATCTACGTATCTCCAGAAGATGCTGACTCGCTGCTCATTCGTAATGAATGATCTGATGTATGGTCCGTCCACCCACTGTCCAAAACGGTTGTTGCAGTAAGAGCATACGTCCGGGAGCTCAAATGGCTCCCCATCGATCAAGTCACCGCCGATAGCCTCTGGAAGCACATGCTCAACAGTCCAGGTGTCACCCTTTGTTTTGTCTGGAGGGTTTGCACAATAGACGCAGCGCCGAGCGACCTCATTCTCTTGTGTCATTGTTAACACTCATCCACTAGCGTTTACCGTGCTCTATCTCACTAGCTACCCCTGATGCCGTCAGCTCACGAGCAGCTAGGGACTCTTCAATCAAAATGCGACCCATCTGCGAATCACTACGATGGTCGCGTTCAGCCTCAGCATGAATGCGCCGCCGCAGAGCCTTCGGGATGCGCATCGTGAAGTTTTCCATAACCTCATCATCCATGCTCATATTACCCTCCCTTACGATGCATTATATAGCATTAACTTTACTTGCGTTGCAAGTAAAGAGGTGGTACAATAGGGAGGTGAGGAGCACGGATGCTCCTTCAACAAAGAAGCCGGCGAGTGCAGACACACTCACCGGCTGTACACAGCGAGAGGAAGTTCGCCATGCACCCCCAGTCTACGCAACCCGCCCCGACCCATCGCCCCCGCGTTCAGCTCGTCGCCGGCAAGCGCGGCACCTACCACGTCGAGAGCCAGACCATCCCCGGCTGGTTCTACACCACCACCGCCTACACCTGCGATTGCCCCGCCCGCAAGCCCTGCAAGCACTCGCGCTTCGTCAAGCGCCTCAACGCCGCCTTCTACGCGCCCAAGGCCGCTGCCCCGACCTTCACTCCCGCGCGGACCAGCGCCGCGCTGATGAGCCGCCTGCAGCAGTGCTTTGACGGCCCGCTGGCGGTGCGCTAATGGGCCGCACCTGGATCGAGAAGCCCACGAAGGAGGCGACACGTGTCGCCTCCTCCACAGCGGCCGCCACGCCGGTGATCGACCTCGCGGCCGAGCGCCTCGCCCGCCGACCTGTCGCGCGCTGGCACTGGAGCACGATGCCCTTCGCCAACGACGTCACCGACGCCGATCGCGAGGACGGCTACGACTATGACCCCGAGGGCGACGGCGCTTGGATGGAGCACATGCGGCGCTAGAGAGAGCAGGGGCGGCCGCCTAGGCGGCCGCCCATAGGTGAGGGAGAAGACGACAATGCAAACGACATACGAGCCGCGAGCGGGGGCGAAAAGCGACCGCCTCTCGCGGCATGAAGAGCAGTTCCCCGACCCCTCGGCCGGCTGGTTCATGCACCCGCGCGGCCGGGTGGTCCACTACTTCGACCACTCCCGTTTCAGCCTCTGCGGGTCGGCCTGCTCCCACAGTGAGCGGTGCCGCTGGATGTCCGACAGCGAGATGGCCGGCCTCGTCGCCCATGCGGCGGCGACGCCGTGCAAGGGATGCCTGCAGAGACGCACCGCCCTGCTCCAGCGCCTGGTCCAGTTGTAAGCCCGGTTATAGACAAAGCCGGGCCGTGAGATCCATGTCTCGACAGCCCGGCTTGTGACACACGAGAAAGGAGCGCAACCCCATTGAACACCTCACCCGCGCCTCACCCATCCAGCGTACCGACATCGCGCACATATGTTCTAAAAGTTATCCCGAGGGCGCGCTACACGTGCAGCCATTGCGGCGACGTGGGGACCACCGGCAACGGGGCCTTGTGGCGCGTCTCGCTCACCGCTGACAGCCTTTACTACCTCCACGCGCACTGCTGCACGCCGTACAAGACCGCGCACCAGCTCCGCGCGGTCGAGGGGCGTTTGCCACGGACGGCGGCAAGAAGATGAGATGGCGTCCTCTCGCCAAGACGCGCGCACCGAGGCGCCGGCGCGTGATGCGCCGCCCCTGGGCCGTCCGTCTGTATCTGCGTGCCGGTTGCCTGCGGAGATAGGACGCCAGCGTCTCCCCTGTGCTTGCTACTCTATTGAGCGCCATTTGATGCGATAACTGAGCGCCACTTCGACTGGTGACGCTATCTAGGTAAAAGCCTTCGTCGCACTAGGGATCGGCTGCGAGCGTTTGGGCACGCTGCATGGAAAAGGATAGGTTGCCGGTGGCCGCACCTAGCGCATCAAATGGATCTGTCAGAACTTAGAATAAGGGCCTGCAAACCAGAATTGAAGGGACGAAAATGCAAGGATGCACTTTGAGATCGCGTTGCTCGTGGCCGCTGCCCTGGAGCAGATCGTCGACGATGAACAGGGTGTGTTCTGAGTTCTGACGCTTCCCTCTATCCCTATTGAAGTGACTGTTGATGACATGCCGCCGCTGCCTGCCTGTCCGACCATGTCTCAGGTCGTGCTGCGTCCCCCCTGTGAGTCACGTCGCCCCACACCCGCGCACCCTTTCTTATGGTGCGGGGAACGAGGTGCAGCGTTTCTTGTCGCCCAGGAGAGGGCAGAGTAGGTGAAGCGCCAGCACAGCGGTAACATGGGCTCCTCGTGCGGTTGGATGGAATGCCCCCGCTTTGTTGCGGAAACGACTAACTGACAAGGCGACAAACCATGCCGAGCGGAGGGTACTACAATACCCGTGATCATAGAACGACGAGGCAGGGACGGTGATCACATGCCATCCATGCTGCTGGGCGGCGGCAGACACCGCGGCATTGAGCTTGTCACCTTCCCCACCGAGCCAGGCCCAGGTTTTGCTGAAATAGGGGCTGACGGGCGGGCCTCCACAGAAGTGGCGAGCGTCGGCGAACCAGAACTGCGGGTATTGACTGATGTACACGGTGCTGGGCTTGACCAGATGGCTGCGTTGCAGTCCGGCAGCTACCTCGTTATAGCGCTGGGGCAGCGCCGCGATAAGGCTGTCTACAGCCTGGCCCAGCGTTTTGTTGCTCTTGTGATTTAGAGTAAACGCCTTGACGCCGCCCGTACCGTCACCTGACGAGGAAACCGGTGTATCCTCACACAGCCTCTGGGCCAATGTATGCAAGCCATCCATGAGCTCTTTTGCCGTATAGATCGCGCAGTACTCAAGGATCGGCCCAAAGGCGATATTATTCACCCCGATTGAGATGAGGGTGGCGTCGGGTACGCGGGCCGCGCCGCCTGTGGGCCGCGCCAACTGATGGGCGAGCTGCGTGATCTGCGGCTGCAGGGATGTGCCGGGGGTGATGCCTTCATAGGCAGTGTCCACCAGATGTTGAGTACGAGCGCCGGAGCATGAGGGCGAGACGAAAGTCACCAGAGCATGGTCCTTGGCCTGCTTTTCAAGGAGCTGGGCCGCCTGGTATTGATACGACGCCACGCCGCGATGGCACTGGTCGAAGTAAAACGGGGGGTACCCTTCACCCGAACCATTGGAGTCACCGAGGGCGGCCAAGAGCACGTTGCGAGGGGAGATGTCGTCTTGGACAGGCTTCTTACGCAGAGGCTGCGTTTTCCCCGGAGCGAACTCGTTCGCCTGGACGCGATACGCGCCGCTCTTGTTTACAAAGACGTTGACGCTGCACCCCACCAAAGCTGAAGAGAGGTTGCTTAACACCTTTGCCCCGGGTGAAAGGGGCGTCACCGTCCACTTCCAGACCGTCTTGGGGGAACAGGCGTCGAACTGCTTGCCATGACGGGTAAAGAACAGATGAGCGCGTAGCGGCTGGTAGATGTCGCGGGTCGGGAGAAGGCCCAAGGTGGTGGCCCCGGCGTCATGCGGCACGTCGTCCGTCGTCTGTCCAAGCATCTTCCAGTCGATGTGATCGGGGGGGCACGCGCCTGGTCCGCTGGCTGCTGCCGAAGCCCTGTCCTTCAGGGCTGCCCGTGTCACACCGGACCCTGGGAAAGAGGCCATGTATGCGTCGGTGAAAGCAAGGGAGGCCGTTGCCTTCGCGGAGCCGGCGCAGGTGACGAAATCAACGTGGGAGACGTCGCCAGAGGTGGCGTTCACGGCGGTTTCCTGAGGATCAAACGCTGCTCCGTCAATGGTTACGCCGTCGGTCGAGGGACCAACGGTATAGGATCCGGCCGGCAGCGTCATCGACCAGTCACCACTCGTGTCACTCCTGGCGTTCTTTGTGACGGGTGCGCCGTCGATGTCGCTTCCTGTGGCGACGATAAGTTGTCCGTCAAAGCCCGCACTGGCGCACTGCGTCGCGTCGCATGTCTGGCCCGTTACCATGCCCGAGAGAGTCACATCGGCAGCGCCCCACGTGCCTGACCAGGTGCCACCCACATTGTTGTTATCCGTCCATGTGCCCAGCCATGTGGCCTTCTGTGTGGAGAAGGTGATCGTCGCCACAACATGAGCGGTATAGCCACTTCCGGGACCACCGATCATCATAGTTAGGGACGTGCCATGGAAAGAACCCGTGACGGGGAAGCCGGCGTCATGGCCACTGAATTGCCCTGTCGCGGGGTCATACGCTGTGATGACGGTGGGGTTGAGGAACCGTTGGCCGTTGCACCACCCCGTCAGGCAATAGGCGTAGGTGTTTTTCCAGTTACCTACGGGCGAGTTGTTCACTGCGGCTGCTGTTCCCACGGTGGTCTGCCTCATACCGAGCAGGGCCCCGGATGTAAAACGCCCCGGGAGGCCCAGCAGCCCCGCCACTAGCGCCATCACCATGCCGCGCTGTACCCATCTACCCATGAATATATTCTCCTTATCCTCTATCACTACTTGCTACACTGATACGGGTGAACGCAGTCTGTTCCTGTCCGCCTGTTCGACCGTATCTCGGCCGTGTCACCTTCCATCCTAGAGCGTAGGAGGCAGCGGTGACCATGAGAAAACCACAGGAATACCCCGCAGGATTGGTGTCGTGGCCTCTCCCATGGGCTGTGGCTCGCGCGGACGTGCGTGCATTAGAGAGGAACATGATGCTGACGCCCCTCCCACGCGACCGAGTTAGTCAACGGGGCGTCAGCCTGGCGACGATCCGCAGGAGGCTAGGGCACAAGAATGTGCAGACGACCTTACGCTACGCCGAGCAGTCGGACGCGACGGCCGACGCCGAGGTGCGCGCCTGGCGTCGCGCGACACGTAATTCTGAAGATTCGTCGACATAAAGCGATCAAAATGACATGTGGTCACGTGTGCCGTCGACCTGTCGACGAGGCTTCATTGAGGTTCGCCAGCAGTATCCAGCATCTTTAGTCTTGCCGTATACAGACTTTTCGGCCAACATAGGGCTGAAACAGCGTTTCAGCCCTATGCTAGCGTGCGTCCCGTCGCCCTATATTAGGTGGAGACTCGACACGATGAAGGAGACCTGCGCCGCCCCGCCCTGCCCTATGGAGGACTTGGTGCGGGTGTCCATGGTGATGCCGGCGACCGTATTGACGCGTGCGTGATGCAAGCTCACTACCACAACCGCCTTACCCGTCTTGCCGTCGGAACGGCGGAAGGAGAGCGTCGCGGTGTAGCGGGGCACCTTCTTATACGTGACGTAGCGGAACGCAGGCTTTCCTTTGATCGTGCCGAGACTAGAACCTAGGGCTCCGACCACTTGCTGCATGTACCCCGTTGTTAACTGGCTCATGCCTTTCGGTGCTGCCCAACTCACACCGGCCACCCCTGCCGTACGATCTGCTGAGCGTATGGCCAGAGCTCCTGCCTGCATAGCCGGGAGCCGCGACCAGGAGGATGTCGGGTAGGCTACCCCATACGTGTGCGTGGCATCCACCACCGCCTGCACGGGACCGGTTGGGATGTAGGTGTGCAAGAGATCCAGGCTGGAGAGGATGGCCGTTGTCTGCGTAGCGTCGGCTTGTGCGCTCGCGGCCGCCGTGTCAGCGATGGTGCCGGTGATGTCATAGAGTCGGTTGTTGTTGCGCAACACCACCCAGAGCAGCGCGCCAGAGGTCCCGTTGTCGATGTGGGTAAACACATCCGGGGCCAGGGAGGTATCAACCCATTGGAACGGAACACGGCCAACCAGCACTTCATCGCCGCCGCCGGTCTGGCCCACCTGTATCTGCATCTGCTGCGTCGCCTGCGCGCCAAAGGCGCTTAACGACGCGCCGATCACGTTGTAGAAATACTGCTGCACGGCGGGATTGGTCAAGCTGAAGCCCATGCCGTGGGGCAGCGTGGCGCTTTGCGCAGCCACGCCGGCATTGGCATCGGGGGCGACGATCCGCATATCCACGAACGCGCCCTTCACATAGGCGTTGTGGGTGATCAGAGGCCAATCGCTCGGGTACGTCAACTTATAGGTGCGCGGTGTATCGACGAAGATCGCTGCCTTGGCGCCGACTGCGGTCGCCGGCCCCCGGCGCGGCGTCGTGGCCACACGGATCAACCCCGTGACCAGGGCTGGCTGCCGTCCGGTCCCGATCCGCGCGCTGACCGGCCGGTGCGCCCCACCGGTCTGGGTGATGGCGCGTGCCAGCCCGGCGGGCAGGGGCATGGCCCGCATCCCCGTCTGCGGCGCCCACGTGGGCGCCGCGGTCGCCGTGCTCAGCTCGTGTCCTAGCGCCTTGAGGGCATCCAGGCCACTCCTAGCGCGCGCGGAGATCGTGTCGGGGGTGCCGCCTTCGGTGATGTAGTTGTCGAACGCACCGGCCGAATCGATGGACGTCTGACCACTGGGATCGTAGTAGAAGTTCGTGGACGGGTCGTAGAACGCCGAATTACAGATGGAGGCGTCGCACGAGCTGCCAGGATCGTAGTAGAAATCGGTCCCCGAACCGATGGTCACGCCGCCGTAATCGGCGGCGTAGCCGGAATCGTAGTAGAGCGAATCGTAGCTGTCGTCATGCGTGTGGGAGGCGTGATGGGTGGGGGTGGATGTCGCGCCGGCCACTGAGGCCGAGGTCAGGGATAAGGTGAGCACGATCACTCCTGCTAGGAGCCGCGCGCCGCAGTCTCGTCGGGTCATAGTCTTAACTCCTTATTGTACGATCATCGGGCGATCAATGGACTGTGCTGAAGGTATCGAGAGAGCGAAAGAACGACGGAGGCAGCACCCGTAGGCGTGTAGGGTTGTATTGGCGGCCTCCCACCCACGGGCCGCGGCCAGGTCGTAGGCTTGGGCGGCGCGTTCGGCTGTATCCGTGAAGTCGCGGTAGACGAGACGGATGTACGCGGGGAAATAGACGAGATGCACCATTGGCTGCACGATGAGTGCGCGCAGGAGGGGGTGATGGCCGTGCGCAGCGCCGCCATCACCCCCTCCTGCGCGTAGCGCCAGGACTGTATGAACACTTCCTTTGTCATAGGTGTGGCGAGCCGATTGCCCGTGCGGGTGTGCGCGTGCAGGGCGACGAGCGCCCGCCACAGGCCGCTGGGGACCGTGGCCTGTGCCTCTGGATCGGCGCCGTGGGCTGCCGTCGCCATGATAGTCCTCTCCTATCGATTGTTGCTACACGGGAGGTTGAACGCCGTCCGTCGCCGTCCGCGTGCCCGACCGTGTCTCAGGTCGTGCTACGTCTCATCGTAGGGCGTGTGGACTGCGGCGACCATGAAAGAACCACAGGATTACCCCACAGGATTGGTGTCAGAGCTAATTCTGTGAACCGTGACATAGGGACCGCACGCCGGGCGTGGCCGACACAGGGCGCCGCCTACAGCGCGCTTCCATCGTGCGCGCAGGGAGATGGACGCCAACCGTGACACAACCCCCACTCTTTGGAGACCTCCTCAAGCGACATCGTGCCGCTACGGGCCTGTCGCAGGAGGCGCTGGCGGAGCTGGCTGGCCTGAGCGCGCGGGCGATCAGCGACTTGGAGCGCGGCATCAACCTCAGGCCGCACCGCGACACCGTCGAGTTGCTGGCCGCGGCGCTGACGCTGTCGCCCACGGATGGCGCCGTGCTTGAGGCGACGGGCGTGCGCCGTCGTGGCGTCCGGACGGCACTGTCAAGTTAACGGAGCGGCGGCGTAAGATAGGGAGGTTAAAGAGAGTGAGGGTTCATGGAGACGCCTGTCATGCCGTCGCTGTACAAAGGACACCGCGTCCCGGCCGAGATCATCAGCCACGGCGTGTGACTCTCCTCTCGCTTCCCTCTCCGCTATATAAGCGCGAAGAAGCGCTGGGATGCAGTCGGGAGCTCAGACCAACGACATTCCCGACGCCGTCTTGCGCACGCTCCCTCGCGTTGAGGGGGAGGGTGTAGACGAACAAGAGCGTTACGTGCCACACCTCGTCACAACATGGGGGCTCTCCCGCACTCTTGATACTGATCGTATATTGAGGGAGTCGATCTCACGGCGAGGGTGAGGGCGGTGATACTGATGAGGCGCTGACCTCGTTCGCCAGATTGCCTCCCCCGCGCTAGGCTCATATCTTGTCCACGGATAGACGTTCACCCAACCCAGCTCGGGATTGACCCTGTAGCCCATCGTGCAGTACTGGTCAGCGCCGTAGGCCAGATCCCACTGTCGTTCTACCGCCACAGGTGCGTCGTCACATGCCAACCCAGGCGCATCGAGGACTAGAACGGTCAGACACGGATCAGACGGGGGCCTGCCATGATCGTGGGGTACAGTATCGTGAGGGTCATGCAGGGGGGAGAATGCAGAGAATGAGGGAATCTACGCGGGACGGGCAGCAGCCCGTGCGCCTTCTACCCGTGAGCGCACACGAGGGCCGGCGTATCGCGTTGCGGCGCATGGGCACGCGCGCGGGCTATCAGGCGGAGGGCGTGATGTCCCTCCGCGAGGCGCTGTACGCCCTAAATGCTTCCAGTTTATATGCGCGGGATGGGCTTGCTACTGCGGTCGTGGGGCAGCGTACGGAGACTGCGGTTGCGCGGAGGTGCGCAGGGACTTAGCATCCCGCCGCTACTGTTTGGAAGCATTTAGCCCAAGGCGTGGTTGGCTGGTAGGGTCCTAACCCTGACCTAATCGTCGTAGACCAGGAGAGCCTGGGCGACAACGCATACTCCCTTATTCGTCAGGTGTCCAACGCAGGGATCGCTGTACCTATGGTCGTACTCAGCGCGTACGGTGCTGCCTAAGAGACCTCGTCAAAGGGTTCAGGATCATATGTTTGCAGTATCGAGCGCTGAAACGGGCACGCCGGTCAACGACCCTATGACCCCGTACTACCTATTGTCTGGGCGTCCGACCTGGCACAGACCTGCCTGCCTCTGTGCTCCTCGCAGGACTTTTCGCTGGCCGTGCTTCTGTGGATAATCTCCGCGCTAGCCACCCTAGATATGGTGTACTACCGTGCGTAGGCAACTACATTTTGTTCCATGGGGCTGTCCCGTCGTGGGATAGCTGCAATAACGGGGAAAGTCCGGTGAGAGTCCGGTGCTGTCGCGCAACGGTAAGGCCGCTGAGGTCAAGCCCGCATGCCCGCCCATGGTGGATCACCGCGTACCCTTCGCCGGAAAGGGTGTGATCGACCGACCGTGGGTTCGAGGCTGCCTCGGACTTCATGAACGTTCATCACGCGCACTCCACTTGAATGGGTATGCACGACGTTCAGGAGGAGTCCGCATGTCCACCACGGCAAACAGACACATCTCCCAGGCCCCCGCGTCGGCGCCCCCGCCTCCTCGCACGCCATCCGTCGCCGCGCGTGACGGCCATGTAGTCGCCTTCGACGGAGAGCGCATCCGCGCCGCCATCGAGAAGGCGTACCGCGCTGAACTCGCCCTCCCTCTACCCAGTACCCTTCCTCTACCGGTCTCCGCGCGGATCGCTTCCCTGGTGGAGGCCGTCGTCTCGTGGTGCGGCGATCGCGAGGTCGTGGCGGTCGAGCAGATCCAGGACGAGGTGGAGCGTGCATTGATGCGCGCGGGCGACCATGCCGTGGCGCGGCGCTACATCTTGTACCGGGAGGAGCACGCGCGCCAACGAACCGCCGCCCTGCTGCACTACCGGCGAGCCGATGGGGTCGCCGTCGTGCTCGATGAAGATGTCGTCCGTCAAACCGTCGCGGCCGTCTGTGTCGGACTTGACGTCGAGCCCACGATGGTCGTCGCCGCCACGCTGGCCAGCCTGTATGACGGGATGCCGGAGCGCGAGGTAAACCGCGCCGCCATCCTGGCGACGCGGGCGCTAGTCGAGGTCGACCCGGACTACAGCTACGTCGCGGCGCGGCTCCTGCTCGGCGACCTGTGCTCCGAGGCGATGGGCGCTTCTGTCTTGGCCGCCGACGTCGATGCCGCGTACCGTCGCTATCTTCCGCTCTACATCGAGACCGGCATCTCCGCCGGCTTGCTCGACCCAGCCCTGGGGACGTTCGATTGCGCCCGTCTGGCGGCGGCGTTGCACCCCGAGCGCGATCTGCTGTTCGCCTACATGGGCCTGCAAACGCTCTACGACCGCTACCTGCTGCAAGAAGACGGAAGGCGTTTCGAATTGCCGCAGCTCCTCTGGCTACGTGTAGCCATGGGACTGGCGCTGCATGAGGACGACCGTGAGGCCAGGGCGATCGAGTTCTACGACGTGATCTCGCGCTTCCTGTTCACGCCCGCGACGCCCACGCTGTTTAACGCCGGAACGCGGCATGCTCAGCTCTCCTCATGCTTCCTGACCACCATCCCGGACGACCTCGGCGACATCTACAAAAGCCTGCGCGACAATGCGCTGCTCTCCAAGTGGAGCGGTGGCTTGGGCAACGACTGGACAAACGTGCGCGGTCTTGGCTCCCGTATTCGTGGGACCAACGGGGCCAGCCAGGGCATCGTGCCGTTCCTCAAAGTAGCCAGCGACTCGGCCGTGGCGGTCAACCAGGGCGGCAAGCGCCAGGGCGCGGTCTGCGCCTATCTCGAGCCCTGGCACCTCGATGTGGAGGAGTTCCTCGAGCTGCGCAAGAACACGGGCGACGACCGGCGGCGCACCCACGACCTGCACACAGCGCTCTGGATCCCCGATCTCTTTATGCGGCGCGTCGGCGAAGGCGGCGACTGGACCCTGTTCAGCCCCGATGAGGTCTCCGACCTGCACGATCTCTACGGCCGGGCCTTCGCCGAGCACTACGCCCGATACGAAGCGGACGCCGTGGCAGGACGTCTGCGCCTGCACAAAACCCTACCCGCCCGCGATCTATGGCGTCGCATCCTCACGGCGCTTTACGAGACGGGGCATCCCTGGCTGACCTGGAAAGACCCCTCCAACCTGCGCTCTCCTCAGGATCACGCGGGCGTGGTGCATAGCTCCAACCTCTGCACCGAGATTTTGCTTAACACCTCACCCGATGAGACCGCCGTCTGCAACCTGGGTTCGCTCAACCTGGCCGCGCACCTCGCACCCGACGGCGCCCTCGACCTGTCCCAGCTGGAGTCGAGCGTGCGCGCCGCCGTGCGCATGCTCGACAATGTCGTCGACATCAACTACTACCCGACGCCCGAGGCCGAGAACGCTAACAGACGCCACCGGCCGGTCGGATTGGGCGTGATGGGCTTTCAGGATGCGCTCCACCTCCAGGGCGCTAGCTACGCCAGCGCCGAGGCGGAGGAGTTCGCCGATCGCGGCATGGAGGCCGTGTCTTACTACGCCCTGCTGGCCTCGTCTGAATTGGCGCGCGAGCGTGGGCGTTACCCTAGCTACGCGGGATCCAAATGGGACCGCGGCCTGTTGCCGATAGACACGATCGATCTATTGGAAAAGGAGCGCGGCATGGCCCTGGCCATGGACCGTACGACGACTCTTCCCTGGGAGCGCGTCCGCGAGGCTATCCGTGTCCATGGCTTGCGTAACAGCAACCTCATGGCGATCGCGCCGACGGCGACAATCTCGACGATCGTGGGCGTCTCACCGTCGATCGAGCCGACATACATGAACCTCTATGCTAAAAGCAATCTCTCGGGAGAGTTCACGCAGGTCAACGCCGCCCTCGTGCGCGACCTTAAGACACGTGGCCTGTGGGACGCCGAGATGCGTGATGCGCTCAAGTATTACGACGGCTCGGTGCAAGAGATCGACCGCGTGCCGACCGACCTCCAGGACCGCTATCGCACAGCCTTCGAGATCGCACCAGCCTGGCTGATCGCCTGCGCCAGCCGGCGTCAAAAATGGATCGACCAGGGTCAATCGCTCAACCTCTACCTCGCTAGCGCGACCGGGAAGACGCTGGACGAGACATACCGAGCGGCCTGGACGGCTGGCCTGAAGACGACCTACTACCTGCGCACACGTGCGGCGACACAGGTAGAGAAATCGACGCTGGACATCAACCGCTGGGGCGTGCAGCCGCGCTGGATGAAGAACCGGAGTGCGTCGGCTGGCGTACAGATCGATCGCGCGCCTGCCGCCGTGGACGCGCCGGCCTGTACAACCGACGGCGAGTGCGAAGCCTGCCAGTAGCCGCCGCGATCTGACCTTCACCGCGCGGACAGTGAGCACCGTCCGCGAGAAAGAACGCGAGGCGTCGAAAAGAGACGCGTGAGAGGGAGAAACTATGGCTTTAATGTTCGAGACCGAGACCGTAAGCGTGGAGCCGCGAGAGTTGGAGAAGCGCCTGATTAACTGCCGCCAGGTCGACGTCAATCAATTGATGCCGCTGCGCTACCACTGGGCCTGGGAGCACTACTTGAACGGCTGCGCCAACCATTGGGCGCCGACCGAGGTTCCGATGGGGCGAGACATCGAGACCTGGCGCGGCGCGGCGCTCTCGCCCGACGAACGCCGCGTCATCATGCGCAACCTGGGCTTCTTCGCCACGGCGGAGAGTCTGGTCGGCAACAACCTCGTCCTCGCCATCTTCAAGCACGTGACTAACCCGGAGTGCCGCCAGTACCTGCTGCGCCAGGCCTTCGAGGAAGCGGTGCATACGCATACCTTCCAGTACATCGTGGAGAGCCTGGGCCTCGACCAGCACGAGGTGTTCAATATGTACCACGAGGTTCCATCCATCGCCCATAAAGACGCCTTTGAGATGGAACTGACGGCGGCCCTCATGGAACCGGACTTCTCGACCGAGACGCTGACGGGCGCGCAGCAGTTCCTGGAGAACTTGATCGGCTATTACGTCGTCATGGAAGGCATCTTTTTCTATACCGGCTTTGTCATGATCCTGTCGTTCCACCGTCAGAATCGCATGACTGGCATCGGCGAACAGTTCCAGTACATCCTGCGCGATGAGACCACCCACCTCAATTTTGGCATCGACCTCATTAACGGCGTCGTCGCCGAGAACCCTGACCTCTGGACCATGGACTTTCGAGAGCGCATGGTCGCGCGTGTACGTCAGGCGGTTGAGCTGGAAGCGGCGTACGCGCGTGACTGTTTGCCGCACGGCGTCCTTGGGCTCAACGCTGGCCTCTGCCGCCAGTACGTCGAGCATATCGCCGACCGGCGCCTGGAGCGGATCGGCCTCCCAACGCAGTACGGCGTCTCGAATCCGTTTCCCTGGATGAGTGAGACGATGGACCTGGGCAAGGAGAAGAACTTTTTCGAGACGCGCGTTACCGAGTACCAGACCGCGTCCACGTTGACGTGGGAGTGAATGGCACGGCGGCGGGAACCCCTGAGGAGGCGCGACGATGTACGACCCACTGGCCCGGCAGGCCCTGAACCGCGTTCTGGCGCACCGGACCACGCTCCTGAAGGAGTTGCTGAAAACGATCGAACCGGCGGCGTTCGCCCTGAAGAGCGTCGAAGAAGAGGTGGACGCGGTTCTGGAGGGCGTCGTCCTGGCGCCCCTGGTGCTCGACGGCGCGGCGCTGAGCGGCCTGGAGCGCACCGAGAGCGGGGCCTGGCTCTGGACGGCGCCCCTCGAGGGACCCAGCGAGCTGAGGGCGTGCATCCCGTCGCGCTGGTTCATGCTGTCGTCGCCCGTAGACGGCGGCGGCGACCGGGAGCGCCTGATCTTTATCTACGACGACGGGGACATGACGGAGGACGAGGCATGGCGCCTCTTTCACGGTGATTGGCGGGACGCGTTATCCTGGATCACGAGCGTCAACGCCCTCGCCGCGCGGGCGGGGCGTCGCTGGCGCTTAGTAGTCGCGCGAGACATCACCACGCGCCTTGAGGCTAGGAAACGCTCCAACGCCCTCACGTCTCCATGCGACAACTTATAGACGAATGAGAAAGGAAGAAAAGGTTTATGGCCTTATCAAGCATCCTCGGCTATCCGCGCGTCGGGCGCGACCGCGAACTCAAGCACGCCTGCGAGTCCTTTTGGAAAGGATCTCTGACGGAGGAGGAGCTGCGCGCGACGGGTGTCGCGCTGCGTCAGGCGCACTGGGAGGTGCAGCGCGCCGCCGGCATCAGTCTGGTCCCGGTCAACGACTTTAGCTTCTACGACCACGTACTCGACGCCGTCGCCCTGATCGGCGCGGTCCCGGCCCGGTACCAGCAGCACGGCGAGGATGTCGACCTCGCCGCCTACTTCGCCATGGCGCGCGGCGCGCAGCGCGCGGACCTCGACGTCACGGCCATGGAGATGACCAAGTGGTTCGACACGAACTACCACTACATCGTGCCTGAGTGGACGGCGGGCCAGCGCTTTCGGCTGGCCTCGACCAAGCCTTTCGACGAACTGGCCGAAGCCCTGGCGCTGGGTCTCGCAGCCAAGCCCGTGCTAGTAGGACCGCTGACCCTGGCCCTGCTCGGCAAGACGCAGGACGGGGACGTCGATCCTCTTGGCGACATCCTCGACGGCATCGTTGCGGTCTACGGCGACGTGATCGAGAGGCTGGCCGCGCAGGGCGCCGCTTGGATACAGCTTGACGAGCCGTGCCTGGCACAGGACCGTACCGCCGCCGAGCTGGAGGCGCTTCGTCGCGTCTACGAGCGCCTGGCCGCGCGCAAGGGCGCCGCACACCTGCTCGTGGCGACCTACTTCGGGCCGGTCGGCGAGAGCTACGACACGCTCGTCGCCCTGCCCGTCGACGCCGTCGGACTCGATCTCGTGCGCGGGCGCGCCAATCTCGACCTCCTGCGCGCGCGTTCATATCCGGCGGATAAGATGCTGGCCGTGGGGATCGTCGACGGGCGCAACGTCTGGGGCGCCAACCTGGAGTCCGCCCTCGACGTCCTCGACGAGGTCGCGGCGATCGTCCCCGCCGAGCGCCTTATCGTGACGCCCTCGTGCTCGCTGCTGCACGTGCCCTACGATGCCTCGCGCGAGAACGCCGTCGAGCCCGAGGTGCGTGGCTGGCTAGCTTTCGCCCAACAAAAGTTGAGCGAGGTCGCCGTCTTGACCCGCGCCCTCAACGACGGCCGGCCGGCCGTGGCGGCCGACCTGCGCGCGAGCACGGCCCTGGCCGAGGGCCGCGCCGCCTCGCGCCACACGCACGACCCGGCGGTACAGCGACGGATGACCGAAGAGGAGGCGGTCCCACGACTGCCGTTCTCCGAGCGCCGCCCGCTGCAGCGGGAGCGGTTGGGGCTGCCCTTTCTCCCCACGACGACGATCGGCTCGTTTCCGCAGACGTCCGAGGTGCGTCGCATGCGCAGGCGCTACGAGGCCGGGTCCATGACGGAGCAGGAGTACGACCGCTTCGTCGCCACAGCCATCGCCGACACGATCGCCCGACAAGAAGCGCTGGGGCTGGACATGCTCGTGCATGGAGAGTTCGAGCGCAACGACATGGTGCAGTATTTCGGCGAACAACTCTCGGGCTTCGCCTTCACGCGCTACGGCTGGGTGCAGAGCTACGGTTCGCGCTGCGTCCGCCCGCCCATCATTTACGGGGACGTGTCGCGGCCCGCGCCAATGACGGTGCGCTGGAGCGCGTACGCGCAGTCGCTCACGGCACGGCCGGTGAAGGGTATGCTGACCGGACCGGTCACCATCCTCAACTGGTCGTTCTTACGCGACGACCAGCCGCGCGCCGACACCTGCCGGCAGCTCGCGCTCGCCCTTAAAGATGAGGTCGCGGATCTGGAGGAGGCGGGGCTGCGCGCCATCCAGGTCGACGAGCCGGCCCTGCGAGAGGGGCTGCCGTTGCGCCGAGACGAGTGGGCCCTGTACCTGGCCTGGGCCGTGGCTTGTTTCCGCGTAGCGGCGTCTGGCGCGGGCGCAGCCACGCAGGTGCATACGCACATGTGCTACTGCAACTTCGACGATATTATCGAGGCTATCGAGGCGCTCGACGCCGACGTGCTCTCTATCGAGAACTCGCGCTCGGGGGGCGAGTTGCTCCAGGTATTCCGTCACACGGGCTACGACAAGGAGATCGGCCCCGGCGTCTACGACATCCACTCACCGCGCGTGCCGGACGAAGAAGAGATCGTGGACATGCTGCGCGCCACCCTGGCGGTGTTGCCGGCGGAGAATATATGGGTTAACCCTGACTGCGGCCTCAAGACCCGTACGTGGGAGGAGGCGACGCCCGCGTTGGAGCGTATGGTCAGCGCGGCACGGCGCCTCCGCGCTGGTGATGAGGTCCACGTGGCCACGGCAGGACAGTAAGGAGTAGTTGTGAGCGAACGACACACGCGGTACAGTGAGACCGGAGCGGAGACGCATCTGGTCTACCCCGTCTTCCCCCGCGACACGAACCACTACCACACGCTTTTCGGCGGCATGGCCATGTCGTGGATGGATCAGGCGGCGTTCATCTGCGCGACGCGCTGGTGTCGCCGCCCCGTCGTCACCGTGCATAGCGGCGCGGTGGACTTCCACGAACCCGTTCCCGAGGGTTCGATCGTCGACCTTGCGGCATGGGTGAAAACGACGGGACGCACCTCGATGACGGTCGCGGTCGAGATGTGGGTCGAGCCGATGGACCAGTTCGAGCGGACGCTGGCCTGCCGGGGCGAGTTCGTCCTGGTCGCCCTCGACGCGCAACGCCAGCCCACGACGGTCCCAGCGCTGCCGCGAGAGCCTACTGGCGGAGGTGGGGAGGACGCGGACGCCGTGGACCAATCCCTTCCTGGAGAGTCGCTGTTGTGACTCTCTCCGAGACGTCCCGTCACTATCACCCCCCTCACCATGGGATCAACCTCTCGCCTAGCCGAGCAACATCCTTGCACAGGACAAGTTCACCGCACCAGGTACGGTGAGAGATGCGGACAGAATCGGCATGTCCGGCCTCCGGCCACCCTTTCACAGGTCGCTTCACATGCAGCGGAAGAGTAGGATGGCGTGGAACAAGGGGAAAGGAGACCACGCTTCTGCAGTGGACCCGTCGCTACCTTGGAGCCCCAAACACGCCAACATCTTGGGCAGACCGTCTCGTTCCCTATCGCGAAAGGATGACTACGGCATGACGACCATGGACTCTGAGTTCTGCCAGAAGCGCGCGCTCGACCTCGCGCGCTCCGTGGTCGGTCGGGTCAGCCCTAATCCTGCCGTGGGGGCGGTGCTCGTCCGCGACGACGTCGTAGTGGGCGAGGGCGCGACGCAGCCCCCCGGCGGCCCTCACGCCGAGGTGGCAGCCCTGCGCGCCGCTGGAGAACGGGCGCGGGGCGCAACCCTCTACGTGACGCTGGAACCGTGCAGCCACTATGGTCGCACCCCTCCCTGTACCGACGCCCTCATCGCCGCAGGCGTCAGGGAGATCGTCTATGCGACGGCCGACCCAAACCCGCGCGCGGGTGGCGGCGGGCGCCTCTTGCGCGCGGCCGGCCTCTCGGTCGTCTACGAGGACGGACCCTGGGAAGACGACGCGCGACGGGTCAACGAGGTCTTCTTCCATTGGATCGCCCACCAGCGTCCCTTTGTCATTGCCAAGTGGGCCATGAGCGTGGACGGCAAGATCGCCACGCGCACGGGTGAGAGTCGCTGGATCACAGGCGACGCGGCGCGTGGGCGCGTCCATGCCCTCCGCGACAGGGTCGACGCCATCCTGGTCGGCAGCGGGACGGCCCTGGCCGACGACCCTGCCCTCACCACGCGCCTGGAAGGACGCGAGGTGCGGCATCCTTTGCGCGTCGTGCTTGACGCGCGCGGGCGCCTGCCGCTCTCAGCGCGCCTCGTCGCCGACCGCTTGCCCGGCCGGACCCTCGTCGCCACCACCACCGCGTCGCCGCCCGCCTGGCGCCGCGCTCTTGAGGCGACCGGCAATGAGGTCTCTGTCTTCCCTCCTGGCCCGCGCGGCGGAGTCGATCTTACCGCCATCGGTGCATTTCTTGGCGCGCGCGCTGTGACCTCGCTTCTGGTCGAAGGGGGCGCCGGCGTTCTAGGCGCTTTTGTCGAGGCCAGGCTCGTCGATAAGTATCTCGTCTTCGCCGCACCCCTGGTCATTGGCGGCCACGACGCTCCGGGTCCGGTCGATGGGCGTGACCTGGAGCTTCTCTCTAATGCACCGCGCCTGACGCTCGACGCGGTGGAGCGGATCGGCGACGATGTCCTCCTCACCTGTTATCCGCGTAAAACGGCCGGATTGCTCGACGTATCGGATGGTGGTACGCTGTGAGTGGAGCCTTCAGGGCAGGGTGAAATTCCCTACCGGCGGTAAGCTTCTCTAGCGAGAGGCAAGCCCGCGAGCGGTGTCTTGTGCGCAAGCGCAAGGCATGTCAGCAGATCTGGTGCGATGCCAGAGCCGACGGTACAGTCCGGATGGAAGAAGGTGGCAGCAGCGTTTGGCGTGAGCTCTACCGTGTCTTCGTGCATGGTGTTCTTCTCATGCTTTCGTTTATACCGCTTCTCCCCCAAACAATGCACTCTGGAGATTGTCCAGGGTGCTTTTTTGTTGCGCGCGGCGCGTCGTGGCTCTGGCGGCGTCGGGTGGGAGGATTCTAGGTCATGTTTACGGGCATTGTCGAGGAAATGGGGCGCGTCCGCTCTATCGGGCCGGCCGAGGGGCGGGAAGGGATCGATCTCTCCGTCGCGTCCACTGTCGCGCGGGCGGGCGCCGCGATTGGCGACAGCATCGCCGTCAGCGGCGTCTGTCTCACAGTCACGGCCCTGGACGGCGAGGGCTTCGTCGTCGGTCTCGCACCAGAGACGCTGCGCCGCACGGCGCTGGGCGATCTTCGCGAAGGCGATCCTCTGAACCTGGAGCGGTCGCTACGGGTCGATGGTCGCTTTGGCGGCCACGTCGTGCAGGGTCACGTCGACGGCGTGGCCACGGTCGTCGGGGTGCGCGAAGAGCAGGACGCCCTGTGGATGACGTTCGCGGGCGGCCCGGACCTGACCCGCTATATCGTCTACAAAGGTTACGTCGCTCTCAATGGGGTCAGCCTCACCGTCGCGGCGGTGGACGACGCTACGTTCTCCGTCCAGTTGATCGATCACACGCGGCGTTACGTCGACCTAGGAGCGGCGCGGGAAGGCGCACGCATCAACGTCGAGGTAGACGTGCTGGGCAAATATGTGGAGAAGCTGCTTGGCTCTACGAACGATGCGCGCGCCGTCGCAGGGAGGCCCTCGTGAGCCTCACGTTTGCTCAGAGCGACCGTGTGCCTGCGGTTAACGACGCCCACGACCGCTTCGCCGCTGTCGAGAGCGCCGTAAGGGCGCTGCGAGGGGGCCGCATGGCCGTGGTGCGCGACGACGCCGGGCGTGAGAACGAGGGCGACCTCGTTCTGGCTGCCGAAATGGCCACCCCAGGCGCGCTGGCCGTGATGGCGCGTCTGGGCGGCGGCCTCATCTGTGCGCCTCTGAGTGCCGAGCGCGCTGCTGCGCTTGGGCTCAGGCCCGTTGCCCCGGTCAACACGACGCCCACTGGCACTGCTTTCCTCACTCCGGTCGACGTCGTCGGCTGCACCACAGGGATATCGGCGGCGGAACGTGCGGCCACTGCCCGCGCCCTAGCCGACCCCGCGACGGCGCCGAGCGACCTCCAGAGGCCGGGACACCTGCTGCCGCTGCAAGCGCGTGAGGGCGGCGTCCGCGCGCGCGCGGGGCACACCGAGGCCGCAGTAGACCTAGCGTCCCTGGCTGGTCTAAGCCCGGCCGGCGTGATCTGCGAGGTGCTGGGGGAAGACGGTGACCCCCTAAGAGGCGACGCATTGGAGGCGTTCGCGGCGCGCCATAGTCTCCCGCTGCTGGACATCGCCGACCTCGTGGCCTATCTGGACGCGGGCCATGGAGCCGTGCGCCGCGTGGCCGAGACGACCCTGCCCACTAGGCACGGCGTCTTCCGCGCCCTTTCCTACCGGGACCTTGCTACCGGCGACGACCACCTCGCGCTCGTCGCCGGGACTCCGGGGGAAACGGGACGTCCGCCGCTAGTACGATTGCACTCAGAGTGCCTGACTGGCGACGTCTTCGGCTCGGCACGCTGCGACTGTGGGCCGCAGCTCGATGCTTCTCTAGACAGGATCGCGGCGGAGGGCGGCATCCTGGTCTACCTGCGTCAAGAGGGGCGCGGCATCGGTCTAGCCAATAAGATCAGAGCCTATGCGTTGCAAGACGAGGGTCTGGACACCCTGGACGCCAACCTCGCCCTGGGGCTGTCGGCTGACGCCCGTGACTACGGCGTTGGCGCGGCCATCCTGCACGACCTTGGCGTCGATGCCGTGCGTCTGCTGACCAACAATCCGGCCAAGGTGGCGGGTCTGGAAGAGCACGGCGTGCGCGTGGTTGCGAGGGAGTCGCTCGTCGTGGGGGTGACGCCGCGCAACGTGCGCTACCTGGCGACCAAGGCCCGTCGCATGGGACATCTGCTCCCGCTCGACGGACTCAGCGGATAAAGAATAAGAATAGAGGGGGAAACTGCTATGGGACGCACGTTCGAGGGCAGCCTCATTGGCACGGGGCTGCACATCGGCATCGTCGTGGCACGCTTCAACGACTTGATTACACGCAGCTTATTGGAGGGCGCACGCGACGGTCTGCGCCGGCACGGTGTAGCCGAAGAGGACGTGGACGTAGCCTGGACGCCTGGCTCGTTCGAGATACCACTAGTGGCGCGCACGCTGGCCGCCAGCAAACGCTACGATGCAGTGCTCTGTCTGGGAGCCGTGATCCAAGGAGCGACCTCACACTACGACCACGTCGCTGGACAAGCCGTCTCCGGCATTGCGTCCGCCAGTCTGGAGACGGGGGTGCCCATCATCTTCGGGGTGCTGACGACGGAGAGCATCGAGCAGGCGTTCGAGCGCGCTGGAACGAAAGCAGGCAACAAAGGCTACGAGTATGCCGTCAGCGCTATCGAAATGGCGACGCTGTTGCGGTCGATGGGGGAGATCACGTCGTAAAGGAGCAGGCAGCCTCAACCACTCCCCCTGCGGCAGCGACACAGTGTGGAGACGCGCCGGACGCTCCCGCGCTGCTGACTCCAATAGACATCCATCCTAGCCGCAAGCGCCTGACAACGATGTAAATATGCGGCACAGTGCGGGAGCGGTGATGCAGGAGACAGGGCCATTTCATTCTCGGGCGTTGCATGTCTCAGCCTCTGCAGAAGCGGCGTCACGGGGCGCTGGTCCACATGATCCGTAGGCGAAAGGAGGGATCACATACCCATCTCCTCCCAGAAGGGGCCTTAACGAGCCTTGCGGCGTGCTACGTCAGCCCTTGCTGCGCCAGTTCTCGAGAATGAAATAGCCCTGTGCAGGAGATGCCGTCTTGATAGCAAGACGGCGGCTCTTGCTATACTCAGAGGAGTCACCGCAAGGCGATGCGTCAAGTTAATAAGGCAACCGGTCCGCTAGGGGAGCGATGAGCTGAGAGGTAGAGTTACATCTACCAACCCTTTGAACCTGATCTCGATAAGCCGTATGGGCCGCGAAGGCGTGCCTAGAGCGGAAGACGAGCGTAGGAAAGCGACCGACAGACGGTCACCATGGGGAGCCGATGTCGTGCGCCCCGTGGTTTTTTGTGTTTCCATGGTGCGCGACATACCCCCTGGTCCAACCGCCTCCATCGCCAGGACAGCGAGATCCGCCTCTGCGGTTCCTCCTCTCTCTAGGGCGCCGGGAGCCACGTCGAGGCCCATGCGTCATCCGCGTGGGCCGCCTATCGTGGAGGTGCGCTACTATGTCTCAGGAATCCGCTCAGCCGTTCCCCGCCAGCCGCAAGGTTTATGTCGTCGGACGTCGCCCTGACATCCAGGCGCCCATGCGCGAGATCACGCTTACGCCCACCACAGGCCGTTATGATGCCGAGGACAATCCTCCGCTGCGCGTGTACGACACGAGCGGTCCCTACACCGACGAGGCCGTAGTCACGGACATTCATCAGGGGCTTGCCGCCCTGCGCCGCCCGTGGGTGTTCGAGCGTGGCGATGTCGAAGAATATGAGGGACGCACCATTCAGCCGAGAGACAATGGCCTCTCGCCCCAAGACCCCCGCGCCAACATGGCTGCTTTTGGCGGTGCGTCGCGTCGTCCGTTGCGGGCCAAGCCGGGCGCCGTCGTCACGCAGATGGCCTATGCGCGTCGCGGCGTCGTCACGCCGGAGATGGAATTCGTCGCACTGCGCGAGAACATAAACCCGGAGATTGTGCGCGCCGAGGTCGCCCTCGGACGCGCCGTGATCCCCGTCAACATCAACCATCCCGAAGCCGAGCCGATGGTCATCGGGCGTCGTTTTCTCGTCAAGATCAACGCCAACATCGGCAACTCAGCCGTGAGCTCCTCAGTCCAAGAAGAAGTCGACAAGATGACCTGGGCCACGCGTTGGGGCGCCGATACTGTGATGGACCTCTCGACCGGCAAGAACATCCACACGACACGCGAGTGGATCGTGCGCAACGCGCCCGTGCCGATCGGCACCGTACCGCTCTATCAGGCTATGGAGAAGGTGGGCGGGAAAGCGGAGGACTTAACCTGGGAGATCTACCGTGACACCTTGATCGAGCAAGCCGAGCAAGGCGTGGACTATTTCACTATCCATGCGGGCGTGCGCCTGGCCCATATCCCCCTCACGGCGAAGCGCCTCACGGGCATCGTCTCGCGCGGCGGCGCGATCATGGCGGCCTGGTGCCTGGCGCACCACCAGGAGAACTTTCTTTACACGCACTTCGAGGACATCTGCGCGATCATGCGCGCCTACGACATCTGTTTTTCTTTGGGAGACGGATTACGTCCCGGTTCCATCGCGGACGCCAACGACGACGCGCAGTTCGCGGAGCTAGACACGCTCGGTGAGCTGACCAAGATCGCCTGGACCTACGACGTGCAAACGATGATAGAAGGACCAGGACATATCCCGCTGCACCTGATTAAAGAGAACGTCGATCGTCAGATGGCAGTCTGTGGAGAGGCTCCCTTTTACACGCTCGGTCCGCTGACGACTGACATCGCGCCGGGCTACGACCACATCACCTCGGCCATCGGAGCCGCCATGATCGGCCTGTTTGGCACGGCCATGCTCTGCTACGTGACGCCCAAGGAGCATCTGGGGCTGCCTAACAAGGACGACGTGAAGCAGGGCGTGATCGCCTACAAGATCGCGGCGCACGCAGCAGATCTGGCCAAGGGGCATCCCGGAGCGCAGGCGCACGACGATGCGCTCTCCAAGGCGCGTTTCGAGTTTCGCTGGCAGGACCAGTTCAACCTATCGCTGGACCCCGTGACGGCCGCCACTTACCACGACGAGACGCTGCCGGCGCCGCCGGCAAAGACCGCGCACTTCTGCTCGATGTGCGGCCCGCATTTCTGCTCCATGCGCATCACGCAAGATGTGCGCGACTATGCCAGGCGCAAGGGTCTGGATGAGATCGGCGTCCTGGAGGCGGGCATGCAAGAGAAGGCGCGCGAGTTCCGCGCGTCTGGGTACGCGGTGTATCAGGATGCACATGCGTCGAAAGAGGCTCGGGAGTAACGCTCATGGATGATGTTTTACGCATAGGACGCTACACCTTCCGTTCGCGACTGATGGTCGGGACGGGTAAGTATCGCTCGGCTACAGAGATGCGCGAGGCTCTAGAGGCCTCAGGAGCAGAGATCATCACGGTTGCGCTGCGTCGGCTCGACCTGGACACACCGGGCGCGCGGACAATCCTGGATGAGATCGATGGGGATCGCTACACCATCCTGCCCAATACGGCCGGGGCGCGTACGGCGGAGGAGGCCGTGCGCATCGCTCACCTGACCCGCGCTATGGGTCTGGGCGACCTCATCAAACTCGAGGTCATCCCCGACCCGACCTACCTCCTGCCTGACCCGATAGGGACGCTGGAGGCTAGCCAAATTCTCGTAGCGGAAGGATTTACGGTGCTTCCATACATCAACGCCGATCCTGTCCTGGCGCGGCGTCTACAGGAGATAGGGACGGCGACGGTGATGCCGCTGGCCTCGCCCATTGGATCTGGGCAGGGGCTGGTCACCCGCGAACAGATCAAGATCATCATCGCACAGGCGACCGTCCCCGTGGTCGTGGATGCCGGCATCGGTGCGCCGTCCGACGCGGCGCTGGCCATGGAGCTAGGGGCGGACGCATGTCTGGTCAACACGGCGCTCGCCCTAGCCGATCGCCCCGCCCTCATGGCCGCAGCCATGCGCCAGGGAGTCGAGGCGGGACGCACCGCTTTTCTAGCCGGCCAGATGGCGCCGACGGTCTATGCGCGGGCGAGCAGCCCGCTCAAAGGCGTCGTCGGAACATGAGGATGGAGGTGGACGGGGAGGGCGCGCGACCGGCGACGCCGCGGCTGCACGTGATCGTCGACGAGACGGTGTGCCGGGAAGAGGGAACGACGCCGATGGACCTCGTCGCGCGCATCGTCGCGGCAGGACGTCCTGTCGCCGTCCACCTGCGCGCCCCTGGCCTGTCGGCCGCCGCGCTGTGGCGTTCGGCGACCGAGATGCGCGCGGTCGTCAGGCCGCCCGCGTTGCTCATTATCAACGACCGCGCCGATGTCGCCGTCGCCGCCGGGGCCGATGGCGTTCAGCTGGGTGCCCAGGGCCTGCCTGTCGCCGCCGCTCGCCAGGTTGTGGGCGGGAACCTGCTCGTGGGGCGCTCGGTGCATAGCGTCGAGGAGGCGCGAGACGCCGAGCGACAGGGGGCCGACTACTTACTTCTCGGCACGATCTATCCGACCGCATCGCACCCTGGCGTGGCCGGAGAAGGGCCGGATCTCATACGTACGGTGCGTGCGAGTGTCGCCCTCCCACTGGTCGTCATCGGCGGCATCGACCAGACCAACATCGGCGGCGTCATGGGCGCGGGAGCCGCTGGCGTGGCCGTGATTCGCGCCGTTGCAGCGGCGGTCAACCCCGCCGAGGCCGTGGCGGCGCTCTACGCACGGGTCGGACGCGACGTCACATCTACGGACACGGCGCCGCAACGTCCAGCTTGATAGTCCTGCCCACCGTCCATGTTCATAAGCTGTTTAGCGAGGGAAAATACGTATCATGATCACCGTTACGTTGAACGGAAAACCGGCACAGTTGGATGCGCCCATGACCGTGCAGCAATTCCTGGAGGCACGTCACAAGACCCATCCCCGATTCGTCGTCGTCGAGCTATGCGGTCATCCAATCGGCCGCGCGGAGTTCCCTCTCACTGTTATTAACGAGGGCGACGTGATCGAGGTTGTGGCGCCCTTCGGAGGTGGATGAGAGCGCCTATTGTCTCAGCGTCCGACGCGGCACGGGCAGACCTGCTGCCATTAATTTGTGATTGCCCGCAAGACCCGCTGTGCTCTCGCCATCGTCTCCCATGCCTGGGGCTGCCCGTGGTCTCACCCCGTTCGTCGCCTGTCTTGCCACGCTCTGGTCTCCTTCGGCTCACCTCTGAAGGGTTGTGCTGCAGTCTGCAATCGGAGTCGCAGCACACGCGCCGCAACGGTGGGGTACGTTCCAACGACGTGGAGCGGTTTGACGGCGACGGTCGCTATCTGGCACTATTGCAGCAGTAGACCAAAAAGTGAATAACGTGTTACGGGAGTCCGGGCAGCCGGGCTGAGAGGGCGGATACATAGCGCCGCCGACCGTCGAACCTGATCGGGGTCATGCCCGCGTAGGGAAAGATGTTCTGCCAGTAGGGATACAAGTGCGCTCTTCTGAGGCCTTCGGGCCGCCGGTAAGCCTACATCCCTCTTGCCTCGGTCGCCTCCTCCCGCAAGACGTGTAGAGGAGAACGCAATGCAGGCGGACCTACCGACTGTAGGCAAGATCTCGCCCGAGATCTTCAACGACATCATCTTACCGCGCCTGGGCGCTACGTCCCGTCACGTTCTGGTGGGGCCTCAACACGGCGTCGACGTCGGCGTCGTGGACATCGGCGGCGGCCAGGTTATGACCACGACCTGCGACCCTGTCTTCATCGTTCCAGAGTACGGCTTTCGTCGTGCCGCCTGGTTCGCCCTTCATATCCTGGCCTCGGACGCCGCCACGTCCGGTCTCCGCCCCACGTACCTCTGCATCGACCTCAATCTACCTCTCCAGATCACCCGTACACAGTTCGATGAGATGTGGACGACCATGCACGACGAGTGCGTGCGCCTGGGCATCAGCATCGTCAGCGGACACACGGGCCGGTACGAGGGCTGTGCCTACCCCATGGTTGGTGGGGCGACGGTGATGAGCATCGGGCCGAAGGACCGCTATGTGACGCCGGCGATGGCCCGCGTCGGCGACGTGGTCATTGTCACAAAGGGCGCGGCTATCGAGGCCGCCGGCCTCATGGCCGTGACCTTTCCCGAGCGTATCGCGACCGCCTTCGGCCCCGCTTTCGCCCGCGACGCAGAGAGTCTGTTCTACCAGATGAGCGTGGTGGACGACGCGCGGGTCGCCGCGTCCGTCGGCGTGCGCGACGACGGCGTGACCTCCATGCATGACGCGACGGAGTGCGGGGTTTGGGGCGGCCTATATGAGATCGCGCAAGCGTCGGGCGTGGGACTGCGCATCGTGCAGGAGCAGATCATCGTGCGGGACGACGTGCGGCGCATCTGCACACTCTTCGACATGGATCCCTACGCGGCGATTAGCGAGGGCACACTGCTCCTGACCTGCCGACCGCACAAGGCCGATGCGGTTCTAGCGGCCCTCTCTTCAGCCCACATCGCGGCTAGCATCGTGGGGGAAGTGACTCCGGCCTCCGAGGGCGTGCGCCTCGTCGTGGGAGGCCAGGAGCAGCCGTTAGAGCACCCGCGCGTGGACCCCTTCTGGGGGGCGTTTGGTGCGGCGATGAGCGCGGTAACGTCCGCAGGAGGCGCCGCATGAGACGTCTCCTCCCTCTCGTCGTCGGCGTAGTCGCCGTGTTGGCGCTTCTCGGAACGGTGCGGCCGGGGGGCGGCCCTAGGGCCGCTGCGGTCGTGCCGCTGCGCACACTCACTCTCTGGCTCGACTGGTATCCCAACTCCGACCACGTCGGCGTCTACGTGGCCATGGCTAAGGGCTACTACGCGCGGGAAGGCTTGGCCGTGACGCCGCGCGTTCCCGCTGGTGCGGCGGACGCCCTTACTCTGGTGGCCCACGGCGACGGCGATATAGCGATCTCCTATGAGCCGGGCGTCCTGCTCGCGCGGGCGCAAAGCGTCCCTGTCGTGGCTACCGGCGCGATCGTGCGCACTCCGCTCAACTGCATCCTGACTCTGGCCTCTTCCGGCATCACGCGGCCTCGCCTTCTACGGGGACGCCTCGTCGGCATCGCCGGCCTGCCGAACGATAGACCGACGCTGGCCACGGTGGTGCGTCACGACGGCGGCGATGCCGCGTCGGTGCGCACGGTCGTCGTCGACTACGGGCTGCTGCCCGCCTTGCTCTCCCGTCGCGTCGACGCCGTGGAGGGGGCCTTCTGGACCTGGGAAGCGCTGCAAGTAGCGGCCCAGGGCTACAAGACACATGTGCTGCGCGTCGAACGCTACGGCGTGCCGTCCTACGACGAACTGGTCTTCGCCACGGGCACACGCCAGATACGCGGGGAAGAGGCCACGCTGCGCCGCTTCCAGAGGGCGACCTATCAGGGCTATGCCTACGCAGCGGCGCACCCACGCGAGGCGGCCGCCATCCTGCTGCACGTCCCCGGTGTACTCTCGCGCAGCCGCCCCCTTATCGAGCACAGCATCAGCCTTCTGGCACCCTTGTTTCACGACCGACGCGGACGTTATGGGACGATGTCAGTCGCACTCTGGCAGTCCTACGCCGATTGGATGACCCGCACAAAACTGATGCGGGGCCATGTCGATGCGCGCACCGCGCTCACGTCGAAGCTCCTGCCGTGACGGGACAGAACGGCGACCGACGGCTGCAAGAGGACGAAGGCGGAGCGCCGGCCCCACAGGCAGACGGTCGCAAGACCTCGCCGTCGGCGGGACGGGACCGTCTGCGTCTGCACGTCCTGACAGACCGCGCTCTCTCGCGCGGCCGGACAGATGCCGTGATCGCCGAAGCCGCGCTGAGCGGCGGAGCAAGCGTCATCCAACTACGCGCTAAAAACGATACGGGGGCCGTGTTGGTCGGGACAGGGCATATCTTGCGCACGATTACCCGGATGCATGGCGGCCTGCTCATCGTCGACGACCGCATCGACATCGCCCTCATCGTCGATGCAGACGGGGCGCACGTCGGCCAGGACGACATCCCCGCTCGTGCGGCGCGACGTCTGCTAGGACCGCAGCGCATCCTCGGTGTGTCCGCCCACACGGTCGAGGAGGCTCGGCGTGCCGAGGACGATGGCGCCGACTACGTCGGCTTTGGTCCGGTCTTCGCGACGGCAACGAAAGGAGACGCGGGACCAGCGCGGGGCCTGGACGCGTTACGAGACGCTTGCCGCGCCCTCACCATCCCCGTGGTCGCCATCGGCGGCATCACACGGTGGAATGCGGCCGAGGTCATCGCAGCAGGGGCCAGCGGACTTGCCGTCATCTCGGTCGTGGTGGGGGCCGACGATGTCGCAGGGGAGACAGGCTTCCTCCACAATATCGTCTCTAAGGGCGGTGGCCATACAGGGCCAGCGCACGTTCCGCCGCTGGGCGCGGGATAATGTATGAGAGGAGACAGAAGCAACGATGCGAGTCGAACAGGGCCAGGTAAGCATTCCTCGAGCGTTGACCATCGCGGGGTCAGACTCTGGGGCGGGGGCTGGCATCCAGGCTGATCTCAAAACGTTCGCCGCGCTGGGCGTTTACGGCACGACAGCCATCACAGCAGTCACTGCTCAGAATACGTTAGGCGTGCGCTCCATCGCCGCGCTGTCGCCCGAGATGGTGGCCGCGCAGATCGACGCGGTCCTGGAGGATATCGGAGCGGACGCGGTCAAAACAGGCATGCTCGCCGACGCCGCTATCGTTAGAGCGGCGGCGACCCGCATCCGCGTACACGGCGTGACTCAACTCGTGGTCGATCCAGTCATGATCGCCAAGAGCGGCGACCGCCTGCTGCGCGAGGACGCCTTGCAGGCCCTGTGCGAGGAGCTGCTGCCACTGGCTCTCGTGGTCACGCCGAATCTGCCTGAGGCGGCCGTCCTTGCGGGAGCGCCTATCGAGAGCCGTGCCGACCTGGAGGACGCGGCCCGGCGCATCAACGCTCACGGCGCCCGGTACGTCCTGATCAAAGGAGGCCACGCGGCTGGTGAGCCGAACGACATCTTATTTGACGGAAGTATGTTCATCGATTTTCCGGGTCACCGCCAGACTACGACGAGCACACACGGGACAGGCTGCACCCTCTCGGCGGCGATCGCCGCCTACCTCGCCCGCGGTGCGTCAGTCGCGGAAGCGGTGGGCCTTGCCAAAGCGTACGTGACGGCGGCTATGAGCGCGGCGCAGCCCGTCGGCCAGGGCCATGGTCCGTTGTACCATCTTTTCGCGCTCCGCCAACCGTAATGCGGACTGCCCACAGGGAGAGACGTGACACGGGACGCGCGGCATCAACGCCCCAAGAGCGCTCTTAGACTATCCTGGCTACCAGAAGGTCGTAGCGGGTGCGCCTTCTCACGCTGCTCCTCTCCTATGCATCCTCGATGCCTATACTCAGAAAAGGGGGCCGTACGTCATGGAGATGCACACAAAGGCCGGTAGACGCCCGCGGGCGTTGCTCGCGTGGAGCAGCGGGAAAGATAGCGCGTGGGCGCTGCACCTCCTACGCCAGCAAAAGCAGGTGGAGGTCGTGGGCCTGCTGACCACCGTTAACGAGATCGATCGGCGCGTCGCCATGCACGCCGTCCGCGCGGAGGTGCTCGACGCACAGGCACGGGCCGTAGGCCTGCCACTACGGCTGGTCCCGCTTCCCGACCGGTGCGCCAACGCCCTTTACGAGGCGGCTATGGGCGCAGCCATGGAACAAGCCGCACGGGAGGGAATTCAGTTTATCGCGTTTGGAGACCTCTTTCTGGAGGACATCCGCCGCTACCGTGAGGCACTCACAGCGCCGACGGGACTCCGCCCACTCTTTCCTCTCTGGGGCATCCCTACGACGACGTTGGCCCGTGCAATGATCGAGGGGGGCTTGCGCGTCCGCGTCGCGTGCCTCGATCCGCGCCAGCTGTCGCCAGACTTCGCAGGGCGCGAGGTGGACGCCTCCTTCCTCTCTGCTCTCCCTCCGACGATCGATCCCTGCGGCGAACGCGGCGAATTTCACACCTGCGCGTACGACGGGCCTATGTTCGCCTATCCCCTGCCCTTGCAGACGGGCGAGACCGTGCTGCGCGACGCCTTCGTCTATACCGATCTTGCTCTGCCGACGCCAGGCGGCGCCGGGTCCTTCTGATGCAAGTCTGTGCCGAGGCTGCCTAACACTCGTACGACAACGGGACTCTGGCGCGCATTGACTCGTGAGAGATGTAGCCCGACACGGGGACGCGAAGACTCGTGCAGGGAGAAAGAGGCGAGGTATCGGATGACGTTTCAAGCCAGACGTGCATTGCTATTCCGCGTCGCGCCTCGGTACCATGCGGCAATGCTGGCGTCGGAGCGCCAGATTCTCAACGCGTGCGTCGCAGTGACCAGCCACAATAGACAGGACGCAATCCGCTTGTGTGGTCAGATCCTGACGCAGCCCACCAACCATGCTTTGGCTCTGCGCCTGGGACACACCGCCGCGCGCCGTTAAAATCGGCCACTTATGTCCTGACGCCCCCGTGCGACGTAGGCGGGATGAAGGCTCCATCCCTGTGCTGGCTACTTTGCTCATCCGCAGTTGTTTTTCGCCTCGGATGAGCAAAGTAGCCAGCACAGGGGGTATTACGGTATCGGGAGCGTGTACCGCCGCGACCGTTGCTCCTATCTATATTAAGTCC
>JAABUX010001789.1_pt1 | contig 31668 bp, 30 predicted proteins | sample 5561851 | NCBI WGS metagenome assembly JAABUX01 (sample SAMN10711883, study PRJNA513361) | rock metagenome | isolation source: Antarctica rocks | place: Antarctica: Victoria Land, Richard Nunatak red sandstone | collected 2016-01-03
CCTTCGCCCAGAATCTCTTCTTCCTAGCTATGCTGCTGAAACCTGTGTCGAATCCAAACCAACAAATATGGACGCCCACTCCAATAATTCAGCTTCTACCGCTGGTAGCGTACTATGTCTTCGTACTCGCAGCTCCCTTTGTCGCAGGAACTGGCGCTTTCATAGGTGTTGTCATCTTGATCAGGCTGTTGCTCGTCGCCCCATTGACTCTGCCTGCGATTGTGCCCAATGGAGGTGGACAGAGTTATCTCACCCCACGAAAAGCGAAATGGGCAGACGCCGGTCCTTTTCAATTCATCGGCATCTGCTCGGCCATGCTCTGGATCTTGCAGACCTTCGTGGCGCTCAAGAGTACTGGATTCGACCTCGGCAGGATATTGAATTCTCTCAACGACAACTCGGCTATCAGTGCTCTCGGGTATGATTATACCCTTAGCTTGGCCAGCTCCGGCACCTGGGCTCTTATTGTTGCGCAAGAGTTGGCATAGTATATACAGCATTTGGACCCTACCCTCTCTATGCTCCCACAATACTGATGCTATTCCATGAGGAAGGCGATCCAATGGAGCCTGATTATTTTACCACACACAATGATATCATAGAAGAGAAAATTCTTAATGGGTTGCACACCCATTGGTTTCGGCATTATTCTGGAGGGTCGAAAATGCGAGCGAGGAACTATCACGTTGGGTCCAGTCGCCTAGGAAAGGCGTTCAAACCGTACAACACGCCACCTTTGAGATCGATGCCATCCTAGTCGCCTGTATCTCTCCAATGCAGGTTATCTGCGACACTTTCGTAGCGTTCAGTGCCTGACACACGACGATGAACGTTACTGAGACATCAACGAAGAGGCTTGTCACACAGCTCAGCTCGAACGATATAGGGGTGGGTCGCCAAATCCATGCCAGTCGCCGACAAGAGTACGGTGAACGATGGCCCCTTTCGTAATGCACCGAAACCAGTGCACGTCTAAATTCCGCAACAATTTCAAATGTTCAGGATCTCGTGAGAATGATCATCCTTTTCTTCGAAGATCTAGAATCTGAGAAAGCTTCACATCGCCCTTTCCACCCCATCCGGCAACGCCGTTCTCTACCTCCGGTCTGACAGCTACATACCACGCCCAAGCTCTCCGATCGAGCTCATCACGTCCCAAGACGTGTGCCCACGATTCATACAGAAGATCTAACGCTTGCAGCAGGAGGCCGAGATTCCGCTCCTTCTCCGCCTTCAGAGCGGCCACTGACTTCTTCTTCGAAGATGGTTCGTCTGTAGCAGGGGCAACTGAGGCAAACGATTTAAGCAAATAGGCACGCGCAGACTCTGCAGCGTAAACCGGCAAACCTGAGCTGTTCGCACCCTGAGCGCCCGAGACCAGCGGACTGTTGGATGCGCGCAAAGCTTCAAGATCGAGTCCCCACAGAGCTGGTTCCCTGTCGACTTGCTCCTCCTGCTTCACCGTTTCTTGAGAATCCTCTGGCTTGGCTTCCTCAACCTTAGGGAGTTCCTTCCACTCGTAACCCCACCTCTTCATAATACTCACCTCCCGCCCCATGATTCGAATCTTCGGCTGTCCCTGACCCCAGCCTTCACCTTCGGCGCTGTTGCCCTTCTCAATCCCCAAACTGATAGCTTTGCTTTTGCTGTTCATACTGACGACGGCTTGAGCCAAGCTCAGGCGAGAGGAAAGAGGCTGGGAGGGCATGGTATATTTGAGCAGCGTCACAGCAAATGCCAAAACTAGGGGCGCTCGGTTGGTATGAAGGCTCACACCTGCCAGCTCCTGCTCGTCCGCTATGGATCCTGGGAGGGCGAGAGATTCTTCGATAGCAGAGGGTAAGAGAGATTCGCCTGTATTTGATTGCTTCTTGCGTCTGACTGGCGAGTCAGGAGCTGCATCTCCAGCTGCTCTCTTCTTCGTAGTCTTCTTTGCAGCGCTCAGTATCTGCTTTGATAGCTTCTCGTCCCCGAATATGGCCTGGATGGCTGGGAGAGGTGATTTCGCAAGTGTTTCCGAGCTGGGTGCATTATTAGAACTAGTCTTATCAAGATTTTAGGCGTATATTTGACAAACCTCGTCATGTTCGCTGCTTGTAGATCTTTCACCTTGCCCATCGCGGTAGGAAGGGGGACTTTGGCATCTTGCGCAAGAAAGCGGAGTAGCGCTTGGATCTCGGTTTTGGTGCTCATATTTCCTACGCAACCACAAAAACTTGGGTGGGGTCGATAAGTAGTGTGTGAGCGAGTTCGCCTTGGGCTAAATGCTGAGCTCAACCCATGCCTGTTACGAGGCAGAAGCCAGGAAGTAGGGAGGCACAGAGGCAGCAGGCGGCTTCTAAGTCCGCTGTATTTCCGATATCTTAGCGGATGTCCTATCTCATCAATGACAGTGCCAAGACTATCACGTAGCACTTCTAACCCAAAGAGCTTAGCTGCCGGCCTGTTCCTTAGTATTGATTCTTTTTCCTGTCCAGAGCTGTAACTTAGTCTCCTTTGCCGGCATATATGGGCTGACCACGCTGCTTGCACTACGGCTTTGGCCTATGATGGCTCAGGAATCCAAGATCAAAGAGTTTCCGGACATCAGCACTAAACTCACAGCGCCTACCAAGAAGTCAGTCTTCGAGCGCCAGAAAGCTGAAGCTGAAGCCAAACGCCAGCGCGAGCAGGAAGAAACGGCGGCTGTATATGAGGATTTCATCAAGTCGTTTGATGACGATGATAGCAACGCACCACCTAAAGAACCTTCTTCAAGAGGAGGTGGCTTTAGCGACCGAGGAGGTATTGGAGGCCCTTCGAAGAGGCATTACTCTGGACCACCTGGTGCGTCTACTGGACGGGGTGGGCTAGGTGGAGGCAGGGGAAGCAGTGGTCCAGGCAGTCTGGGACCACCACCGTCTTCACTGTCACGAAAGAGAGCTCACGACGGATCTCAACCTACACAGAGGGAGGGCTTATTTGCTTTTGAAGACGCCACAACAGGGCCAGCGGATCCAAAGATTGCGTTGCAACATTCAGACGATGAAGGCACAGACAGTCGCGCGAGAATGCAAGATAGGGTTATTCCGAAGCCTACACTTCGCCTCTCCTCTTTACCTCCAGGAACGTCACCAGCAGCCATCAAGTCCGTCCTACCACCATCCCTGACAGTGGAAGGAGTCCGCATCGTACCTCCTTCTGGACCCGTTACAATGGAGCGTCGGTCTCTTTCAGCGGTGGTGACACTAGCGAAAGACACTCCTGCTCTGGACATCGATACTGCTGTGAGCGCACTTCAGAACAAATACATGGGACGGGGGTTCTACCTATCACTGTCACGGCACTTATCTTCAGCCTCGGTAAGCTTGGATACGCCATCTCTGGGACTTTCATCCACGTCGTCTTCACTCCCTTTTGGTGCACGAGCTGTGCCACCTCCAAATTTAGGTCGAGCGTATCCTGGTGGACATCGGGGTGGCTTTGCTCCACCTTCATCGTATACTCCTGCGCAATATAGAGGCGCTCCTCAAGTCCAAGTGAATGTGAATCCACCGTCCGATCTCAAGCAGCTCAAGCTTATACACAAGACATTGGAGGCTCTACTCACGCATGGTCCTGCATTCGAGGCTCTACTCATGAGTCGAAGGGAGGTTCAGGCAGAAGAGAAGTGGGCTTGGCTATGGGACTCGCGTAGTGTCGGTGGAGTTTACTATCGATGGCGAATTTGGGACGTCATTACGGGTGCAACAAGAAAAAAAGGACGCAATCTCTCGGCTGCTTCACAGCATGTCTTCCAAGGTGGAGCTGCCTGGGCCATGCCTGAGAGGGGTCTGCCATTTGAGTACACTACTCGTCTGGAAGAGTTTGTCTCGGACTCGGACTACGACTCGTCTCAAGACGAGGATTCTGGCGACGAAGGACGTCGAAGATACGCCCATCACCACGGGGGTGCACCTCCACCTGATGGCCTAAATCTGGATGACGATGACGTTTCCTACCTCAACCCTCTCCAAAAAGCCAAACTGACTCACCTCCTAGCCAGACTACCGACCACGAATGCAAAGCTGCGTCGAGGTGATGTTGCCCGGGTGACAGCCTTCGCGATCCAACACGCTGGTGAAGGGGCCGATGAGGTCGTTCAAATGATCACCTCCAATGTGCGGAAACCATTCTCGTTTACTAGTGCCAACGCCGATCGAAACTTATCAACGGAGAATAATCAAGCTGATGATTCACCCAACGAAGGCACTCCAAAGCCTGCAAATGCGACGACAGATGACGAGGATAGCAGCCCTGCAAAGCTAATAGGGCTCTATCTGATCTCAGACATACTCTCGTCGAGTTCCACAAGTGGCGTTCGTCATGCATGGCGTTATCGGCAATTATTTGAAGCCGCACTGAAGCGACAAAAGACCTTTGAGCATCTTGGTCGTGTCGACAAGCAGATGAAATGGGGGAAACTGCGAGCAGAAAAGTGGAAACGTAGTGTGCAGAGTCTTCTAGGGCTCTGGGAGGGATGGTGTGTCTTTCCCCAAGGGAGCCAAGAGTATTTCAGCGACGTCTTCAACAACCCACCTCTGACTAAGGAGGAAGAAGCAGCGGCTGCGGCCATTGAGAAGGAGAAACTAGAAAAAGAGAAGGCTAAGAGCCGGTGGAAGACCGTAGATGAGAAAGCAGCTGAAGCAGCAGCTCTGAGGTCCGAACAGGTAAACGAGGATGCTATGGAGCTGGACGACGTGGATGGTGTCCCACTCGTCGATGACGAGGAAGATTTGGATGGAGAATCTATGGATGACGAAAGCGTTGATGGGGAACCAATGCCTGACTCAGATGACGACGACGACAGTGGCGTCAAGCCGTCCACACAATCAGGACAGCAGCCAAGGATCGAGATGTCACGACGGGAGGCGTTAGCTGCATCAATTGCTTCCAAGCTAGGCAAGGCATCTGCTTCACATGAGCCTCAGAAGCCTCCATCCCCAACCACTGCGCGGAGGCGCCGTCCCAAGGCTGAGGATATGTTTGCAGTCTCAGACGATGAATAAGACTTACGGCATGGCATCAGATATGATGGAGATGTCTCATGGAGCGCGCGCTCGAGATCTACAGTTTAGATCCCACACAGTCAAAACCTGTTATCGTTGTCATTGGGGGATAGATTCATCTTGATACCCTGTATAACATATTCGAAAAGTTTCATTCCTTGCTGGAACACGAGAGTAGGTGTCGAAGCATGCGCTTTCTAGAATTGATACGCTGTGGTGTCGTGGATTACAGCAGCCTTTCCAAACTCGACTCATCTCCTTCAGCCATCAGTGTCGCCTCACGGCGCCATCTTGATCTTCTACTGATATTGGTTGACTCCTTATGCATGGTAGACAGAGTGATATTAGCAGCATTACGACGATATATGGCTGAGCGAGCTACTCAGTCCCTCTCATCCTCTCAACTTTCTCCCATTACCACTACAACTTCATCTTTTGTGCTTTGAATGATATGGCCATAATCATCATGCCAACCCTTTCATTCCATATTCAGCAGACACATCGAAGCCAGGGATTAGTCTCATCTCGGTTCGACCTTGTCGTATCGCTCTTTGTACTATGTACTTGGACTTGCTCTGGACCCCTCGGCGTAGTACAGTATGCTGATCTGCGGCTCCGTCGGTAACGTTTATGGCCCTTTACAGTGTCAAAGACTTGCCAAGACGTTTGTTGATAACAGAGGTCTATCGGCCGAGTAACAGGACTCGTCCAGGATCTCTATTCTCTTAATGGCGTATTTTAGAAAGCCGATTTATTCGGCGGAAATGAGAAGACTGAAACCGAGTCGAACGCCCTTCAGAAGACTAGGCATCATATCACAGAACATTGCCGTTTTCATATCCAAACGCTTCTGAGAAAGATGCAAAAGTAAAAGTATGGTCCTAGTTCATGTTACGGGACGATCTGGAAGCATAATCAGAGATGCTACGTTGAAGTTCAGATGGCGAGTTACACATCCCAGCCGTATGACAATATCTATTGTGTTGATATAAACATGTATTGCTCAGCCATTAATGTGCTCCTGCTGAGGGCAGTATAGAGCACCGGAGGGTTTATTTATTCGTAGGTTCTTACAAGGAAGCCGAAGGGATCAAACGAATCGAACGAAAAGGGTGCTCAGCTCTCGACTAGCGGACAGCAAGCATACATAGCCTTAAATATTTCGTCCCAAACCCAGCAAGTTTTCTTGGACGAAGTCAATTACTGACTAAATGAGGAGAACAGTATTGTTTGTGTTGAAATAGGGACGAGGCCACCTTCAACATATCGAGAAACGTCAGACGTGACTAGATCCGACAGCTTGGCTAGGAAGTTAAGAGCTCTATGCGAATGGTTAGGAATGTGGACGCAGCGGTTTACGGGGCTATATTGGACATACATGAAAGGCCTCCGAGTCATCTGCAGCGGTTAATTTCACAGGAGCCATCTATCTATACATACATACATACTAGCATACATACTACCTTAGCATACATCACAACAAAACTACGCCACAAGAAAACCTCAATCAACCACTTCCCATATACACCTCACTCCCACACCCCCCACCCAGACACCCACCCAAACTAACAAAACCCCCAAAAGCCATCCTTACCAACCATCCTAACCAGCTTACCAGCCATCCTTACCAGACACCCTCACCAGTAACCCCCTCCATCAACCTATCTCTCCTTCATACTCAACTCAACTCGACATTCGAGATACCCATTAACCATCCTCTAGTACAATACTTACAGCGAAAGCTATGAAAAAAACACCACTCATGACATTGACATTGGAAGCTATAAGATATACTATCGATTGAGGTGAGGGGAAGGATTTTGGGGTGAGTTAGCTAAGATACTTGCTTATTGTTCATGAAATAGAATAGTACTGTATGTAGTTATAGGGTAGTAGGGAATTGAATTGAATTGAATGCCTCGCATAACGGACTCGGAGAACAAAATTGAAATTGCAAATACTACCGTTACTATTCACCATCACCTTAATCGTAATCATAACCATCAACAGCCGAAAAGAACAGACACAACAGTCTCATACACTAAGCACCCAACCCCTCACTCCCACGCGGTATATATATACGTAAGGATCCTCGTTAGGTCGTACTCATGATCATGGAAGATTTTTGAATACAATCGATGAAACCCATTCAATTTCCCAATGATGACGAGATGAACCGTAAAGAATACGTAGGGGAGATTCGATGTCTGCGACTCATTCTGAGAACCACACTTAGTCCGTAGACATCATTGCAGCGGCGTGAACAGGTGTAGCCTGGATCTGGAAAATTCGTGTGGAATATGATACAAGAACTGAAGAACTTGCTATCGCTACCACCACCCGCTATAACAAATCAGTCTAATTATGCCTTTAAAGCTGAGAGCCTATGAACACGAAATGAAGAATAAGCCACAACAGTGCGATCTCGATCGATGCTCGGTCACCCCCAGTAGAAGATGCACCCACCAGCGCTCTCGCACAATGTTAGTAGCAACAAGCAGCACCAACACCGCGCTGCATGAACCCTAGAGATGCTGCGACAGAAATGAAATGCAACTCCGTATCCCTTGTCTTACGGCTCTTACACTCTCTTACAACAAGACTGCAGCAATGACGCCGGCGGCCAGGCCACCCACAGCGCCCTCAACCTTTTTACCTGCACTACTCTTCTTTGACGGTGCTGAGCTCGCAGCAGTAGCGCTGCCGCTGGAAGTGGAAGAGGCAGTCGAAGAAGGTGCGGCTGTGGATGCGGCGACAGCTTTGACGTCTGTGGGCATGAGGGTACCACATTTCTTGCAGGCCTCGGAGCCGGGGTTTGTTTGACGACAATTGGCGAATTCCTGGTTGCAGATGTGGTTGGGGAGAGTGTCAAGGTAGTCGGCAATGTTTGTAGGCATGGAGCCGTTGTTGCAAAGGCATTGGTAGCTCAAGTCCATCTAGGGATAATAATGTCAGTTAGATGGTACGGAGGGTGCTTTGAGCTGAAGAATAGGGTGAGGGAACCGAGGATGGGTGAGGCGATAGCTTGGAAAATAGAAGAACGGACTTACGCCAGAGCACAGGTTGAGCTTGAGATTGGCAGGTCCACCGCAGAGTAACGGGCAATTGGCTCTCTCGCCTTGACACCATTGATCTGTCGATCCCAGTCAGCATACGAGATACAACCAATGGAGACCTTTGAGCGGCATAACCTACTTCTCGTAGTCAAATCGACAGAGTTGGCATCGAAGCTGGAGGACGAGTTCTGCGCGACGGCAAAGGCGGCCAGGAAGGAAGTAAACAGGAGAGTGACGGACAGCATCTTGAGATATATGCGCTGCGGAGTATCTTAGATTGTAAGGTGAACGGCTGCAAGAGGAGCTATGTCAGACAGCTGATGCAGATTGACAATGCAGATTGTTCGAACGGTGTTGATGGGATGATGTGGAAGAGAGCAGAAGAAGATTGGAGACCGTGGACCAAGATCGGATAATTTGGCTCATGTGTTAGCGCGGTTTATAGCGCGGTTTCGGCCCACGCCAAGTCTCTAGGTTCTGAAGATTGAAGTAAGGAGGCACGGAGGTAGGCGCGGCTCCTGCAGGCCTATCTGTAACCGACCAAGCTGCATATTTATCCTACTTAGATGGGCATCCTCGTCTCATGGTGACATAGCAAAGGCTACTGATAGTGATTGATACCTTAACGAGAGTATCAAAACATCTCTAGACCGAAAATGATTGTATCTACCAGTTACGGCCATGTATGGAGTAGGTAGTTTACAGATCGAACATGTTCATGTGCATGCGCATGTGCATGATCCACCACCAATCCCACCAGATCTGATCCATGTACTGATGCATACCCGTGGGTATGATTCCGAAAAAGGCCTTGAAGCCTGGGTTAGTAAAGTCACCGACCTCGAACACAAAATAACATCGCACTCCGAACGTGCTAAACCGACAGGCAAATGCACAATCCAACACACTGCGCACTTCATAACTCCTCTTCCATTTCTTCAATCTTCGCAGCCTTGTCGGCCTCGTGCGTTCCAGATGATTCGCCGAAGGTGACTTTGTCCCGTGAGATGCTATCCAGCGAACTCCCAAACAAAGGCCGGTCCTGTGCTTCGGGTCCCGCTTTGCCCCCTCCTGCCTTATCCTGCTCGATTCTCCCTAGCACGTCACCGGAAGCACCCAGCAGTCCCAGCCCGAATTTAGATCTCAACGACTCCTCGTCAATGCCTGAAAGACTCGCCCTCTGTTTCTTCAATGGACTGCCGATCATGCCTTCATCAAGTGCTTTCGTAGATCCACCATCGTATGCGGTGCTAGGTAGAAGTGCTGGTGGATCGCTTGGAATATGCGGAGGAGTACATCCTGCTGTAGGTGTGTTCGAAGCAGGTGACGTTCGATGTGCCGGTGCTGGCGATGGAGAGTCTACGCCATCGGCGGAATGCTGCCGTTTCAGCTACCCTTTCGTCAGCATCTTTTTATCGATCACTTCGATGATTTACTTACTCTTATCTTCTGGAAACCCTGGGCCAGTTCAGCCTGGCGTTTTGCATCTTCGGGTGAAAGCACATCATTAGTATCTTGCATATCATCACCTTCGGTCTTGATGATGACTTCCTGCTTGACGTCTTGGTCTTCGTCGTCACTGTCACCATCGTCTTGTCTTCGCTTACCCGTCTCGCTCACAAATCCGTTGGACTTTGGTTCCTCGTTTGGATCTCTAAATTTTGAGAAGCCTGCAAGACCGTTCGGATTGAGAGGTTTCAAATTGGCAAAGTCGGCCTGCATTGATCTCCGCTTTCCATTTATCGTTGGAGCCTTGTCTTCAGGTTTGGGAGACGTTGCGAGTATACCCATCTTTTGAAGTTGCTCTGCTCGTGGTTAGTATAGTAAGGGGTACTGTATACGGAAAGACTTACTTGATCCACGATAGAGGAATGTGAAAACCGCAAAGGGTTTATCCGGCGGATCAATCCCAGTGACAGTTTGTGTACTAATCGACTTAGGATCTAATGATTTGGGCTGAGCAAAGCTTGTGGTATGATCCACCTCCTCGGATTCTCCCTCTGTCTTTGTCCGATCCTCAGCTCCTTTTCCCATTTCATCGTCGTCGTCATGTGCGTCAAATTGCGGGGAGTATTCTCCTCTCTTAATCTCTCCCGATGCAAGGACTCTGAAGAGCGCAATCTTGATCTGTCCCGTGGATTCGGGTACTGGATCATCGTCCGATTCTGTGTCTGACATGAATAGCTCATCCGAATCGGACATCTGCTCCAGTGGTGATTGATCGTCGGCTCCATAACGAAGCACGCCCTTTTCCGAACGATCTTTTCCACCCAGGAATGACGACTCTGCCTCTTCGTCGCTTTCTTTGCCGTGTTTCCTCCTTCGTCTCTTCTTCTCCAGTTTCAGTCTCCTTCTCTCAATCTTCGCAGCTGCATCCTTCCCCTCTAGATCAAGACCATTGAGCCATCGTTCCAAGCCCACCTCTCGAAACAGGAATTCCCGTTCTGCGAGACCTCCGCCTTCCGACTCGGCGATACCAACCCACCGAGAGTTGACCCACGTCTCTTCCCCCCTCCGTAGAAGTGTAGCTACCTCCTCTTTACCCCGTCCATCAAAGTAAATGTACGCTGCAATGGTCTCATTAGGCGACGTCGTTAGAGGTATATAAGGACCAATGACACTTCCATATCTGCCGCGTTCACCTGTAATGCTGGGAAGTCCGCTGACTATCCGAGGTCTAGGATATGGGTTGTCCGATGTAGGCTTGGGCTGCGAATACGGGACACTGAGCCCGGGTGTGAGAAGGGTGATGGATATGGCGAATGTCGACTGTTCGGGTTGATTGGAAAGAGAGTTATGAGGTACTTTGGCCGGTGGTACTGGAATGTAGGAGCTTATACGAGAAAATTTGGATTGTTTCTGTATGGAATACTCCGGCAGCGGGCCTTCTGGTGTGTGGATACTGACTGCCAGGCCTTTGAAGCAAGGCATCTCCAAGAACTTGTTTCCGCTCCGTCCAGGAATCTGCACTTTTTGGGGCGCTGCTGGTGTGAGTGAATGGGAGAAAGCAGGCGTTCAGGTCTCTCCCCACCCGACACTCGCCGGGTACGTGAAACCTTTGCTGCACCAGCTGCAACGGCCTGCAGGACAGCTTCCTTGAAAGAATACTCTCCAAGTCGTCTGGTATTTCAGCGATAGGGACAACCCGAGCCGTAGGGAGAGAGAAAATGCGGTGAAAATGGGTGGGGATGTACACAATTTGGGATGCTAAAGCTTAAGTGTCACCGCTCGAGTTTTGAAGGAGGACCGCATGATGTTCATTGCTAAGGTACTTAGTCAAGCACCAGAATGGGCAGCAGTCTAAACGATCAAAATATGTGATATGTGTTCAAAGGCTATGTAATGTCGTGGTTGGGCTTAGAACATTGAAGTGGAAGTGGCTGGACTTCCGAGCTAGGGCTGGAAGCTTCACCGAGAGCGCCTTGATCACGATTAAAACGAACAAGTCTTTGGGTGCATGTTATGAGCATATCATTGAATTTGTCATGTGAAACACGCGTTGGAACGCGGCACAAAAAGTTGCTGGAAGATTGGCAGTCTCTTTTCAAATTACTCCCTCGCTAGCCATGAGAGCATACAGAGCATGATAAGAAGCCGCAGAGAACTGAACGCCTTGCAAACGGTAACTATGTCCTGCAACCCAGACAACCGAACATCTCCCCAATCGATGGGTTCAACGTAGTCCTTCACGCCAACCATGTACCCCTTCGTCGTGCCCGTGACGTATATCCATGATTAGAGGAGATTGCAAACAAGTTCGGAAAATTCAGATCCTATGTCAATGACTCATCCACTCGCATTGGCACGATGGCCCACTCCCTGCTACCGCTCTTTTGCCCATAGCTCTCCTTCTGCTAGGAGAAGCTGTTGGTAGAGCACCATTCGTGGGTGGTCCACCAGATGCCTCTGGATGCTCATCCACCGGTTCGTCTTCGGTGAGCTGGATCTGGATGAGTTTTTGTGTTGCTGGATCTTTGAGGGGACCAGGCTGGTTATTGTCCAATATTTGCATCTGTTGGCAATACGGCTGAATAGAGCTATGGGTATTACGACGTTCTTCAATCTTCACCTTTTTCGGGTATGGTTGTTGATTCGCAGGCGCTTGTCGTTTGCCTCGCGGTGGACCATGGGATGCCGCACTTGTCGTTGCAGCGCTCGCGAGCGCTGTGGATTTGCTAGGGTTTTCATCGCTATCTTCGTATACGAAGATGAACCCTTCCAGGATAGTCTGCGGCCAGTAGCAGTACCAAGGTTTGTCGGCTGGTTTCGCAAACGAATTACTTGGCCAGTGAGAATCGATGGGGTATGAGTCGCGTTTAGGGAGGCTGGTAGCGTCACTAAAACCTTCTTCATCGTAAAACCAGCGTCTCATGAACGAACGTTTTGACCCTGGTAGACCACCTGGGAGGTCTGAATTGTGGACAATGACGGTCTTGTTGTATTGCTGCCAGAAGAAGTATGCGGCGCCCTTGTTGACGGCATCCCTGTCTTTATACAACATCAAATTGATCTCTCCGTTGAGTGCCGGAGGCTGTGCTCCATATCGTATAGGAGCGTTGGGTGGTTGAGGGTAGGACAACGATACAATGGGGTCATGTTGCCCTACCATGGAGACTTCCATGCTCAGCTGCGCACCGGTTGCGCAGTCCCAAGCTGATGCTTGGCCGCTGATGGTCAGACACGAATTTGTGGCTGTGGTAGGGTCATCCAAAGTGACCGCATAGGTTCCGGTCGGAAGGGGAGGGAGATTAGATGGGGGGGATGAGAGGGAGATCGCATTGGGAGGTGGACTCAGTTGGGTGACTGTAGCGGTAGGTGCACTATGATCGAATCAGTAATACAACACGATATCGGATAGAAGTAAGCTAACTTTGCCACAGCTGTCACTGTCTGAGCAGCTAGGGCGTCATCCGTGCCCTTTGCTCCATGTCTGTGTGTAACCACTCCTCCAATTACGCCACCGAGCAATACCGCGAGCACGACGATCACAACCATAATGGCGCAAAGCCAACATGATATGCCGCAGCATACCTTCCTTTCTCTCCTTTTTCGGACTCGCTCTTTCGAGTCTCCACTCTCTTCTTTAGGAGCAGCGCTATCAGAGGCAGCCGAGCTCAGCTGAGTCGAGCTATCACCGAACGGTGTAACAAGAGCAGCATCTCTCGGTTCCGGAGTGTCCAGGGTTTCTTGAAAATTTTCAACAGCTGGTAGTTGTGGTGGAGGTGGAGGATTCCTCCTATTGACGCTCCTAGTACTATTCATACTTTTAGGAGGGACACCATTGGCGTACCGACTGTACGGCGGAAGCTGTTCTGTGTAACCATCTGGCCCTATCAAGTCATCTACGTCTTCTCCATCTGGTCCAAGTCTTCTTTGATAATTGTGGTCTGAGCCGGGAAATCCTGCAGCGATTGGAGGGGCCATGCCGGCCACAACAGCTGCATCATCCTCCGGCACTGTGTTCTGCGTATACATGCCATATGGTTGTGTAGGTCCACTGGGCCCCATATATGATCTTTCTGGTTGTCTGATCACTGACGCTGTTGCTGCACTTGGAGTTCGGGTAAGGCCAATGTCCTGCGGATACATACCATACGGTTGACTGGGGCCCGTTGCACCTTCGTAGGGACTTTGCGCGCGGGGTGAAACAGATGTCGAACTGGTTCTGACTGAACGGTGTTGTGTGACCGCGCTATTCCCCGAGCCCGATACGGGAGTCATGCTTTGGGGATGGGGGGATAGAGATGCACGATCATCGAATTGAGACATGACTGAGCTGCCTCCATCGCTTCGTTGAGACAGCCTGCTTGTTCGTAACGATTCTGTGGGTGATTCGAGGTTGCTTAAAAAAGATATAGATCGCCGTGGTAAAGTTGACGTTGCATCATGACTACCATCTCTGCTCCCAACGGCTTTTTGATGATGATTGGTCAATTCGAACGGTTCCAACGCGAAGTCATCGCTGAAAATATCTGGATTCATAGAATGGATAGATGAACGGGTAGGTGAGAGTTCTGACAAGTTTGTTGATCGTCTTTGGGCCATTTTTCCAGAGTCCTCCTTAGCCGCAACAATCAGGGATTCGAGCCCCAGTTGATCCAAACGTCGGCGATAGAGCTTTACCAATTACAAAGCATTGAAGAAGCAATCGGTCTCCAAGCTTGACGGCGACTTCTGGCTTGTCGATACAAGGCATGGGTGGTTTGTGAAGGAAACACCGTCGCCAGGAGGTGCGAAACTGCGAATGCAGAAGCGCCAAGGGTCGGCTCTCGTTTTCAGTTGGCGAAACCCCTTCGAATGGGCGGCTCCCGCTTCGAACTGCACCACACAGACGAAGAGCAGCGGGCCGTTTCATGCTATGTACGGTTGGTTTCGCTGATTTCAACATGGCAAATATACTGTTCTATCATTCTATGCAGTCGTAAGCTCCATGCAAAGTCTAGAGAATCTATGAGACTGCCATTCCTCGGCATGAAGAAAATGGTAATTAAGTATCAATCTTTCGTGCTCTCCCCAGACCACGAACGACTGCCTGATATCCTGTCTATGCTGAACACATTATGAGGACTACATGTTGGGCCGAAGAAATCAGGGGATATTTCCCATCAACTCTTGGGCCACAATGTGGAAGACAAGAAGTAGCAAAGCAATGCATAAGTCGACCATGATTGACTAAGCCTTGATCTCATATTTACGTTTGAACATCTCGTCGATCTCTGTGAGGTAATATGTTCCTTTAGCGATGGTTTCTGGATTGCCCTTGGGAATGTAACCCTTCTGAAGATGAGCTTTCTCACGCAGCACGCACATCTGTGAACAGTCAGCATCACAGATCCTCGAGTACCATCAAGTATACACTGACCTCATCATACGTCTCGGGAGGCACTGTTGTCCTAGCGTCAAGTCGCTCGTGAAGATTCACTGTCTTCACCATGGTGCTAATGTCGCCTGTAACCCTCATGGAAAAGAAGGAGCTCGCGAGGCCACTTCCGTAGCTGAAGATACCAACTCGCCTTCCTTTGAATTGCTCTGCGGAGACGTTGCTAAGCAGACTGACCAGCGAGCCGTACACACTAGCGCAGTACATATTGCCACACATTGTTGGCACTTGAATACTGGGCTGCACTCTGGCTTGAAATTGCTTCTTGCTGAGTGCCATGAATGTCTTTTCTACGGTCTTGTCACTCAACGAGGTTTTGTAATCCATTTCGCGCAGCTCTTTTGGGACCGACTCAAAAGCAGAGTTGTCGGGGTCGGCGCGGTAATCGTTATACAGCATGCGAGCATAGGACTTAGCGACCAGCTTGCAAGTCGGAGAGTGGAAAAGCACGTGGTCAAAACGATCAAGTGGCGTTTTTGCATCCTCGGTTGTATCATGAACACCATTCGTAGCCCCAGTTTTCTGCAGCGACGCTTCGCGAGCGTTGTATGCCTGGTAGCAAGCGTCAACAGCTTCGGTGTAGCACGTGACCGAAAAGTGGCCGTCAACGACAGGGTATTCGGAAGTAAGATCGGGTTTGTAAAAATCATAGGCGTGCTGCATGTAAGTACCGCGCTTGCCTGGTTCGAAAGCGAGAGGTGCGTCGGGGCCAATCAGCATAGCGACACATCCTGCACCTCCGGTCGGACGAGCATTGCCCTTCTTGTAGAGTGCGATATCTCCAGTACATACGATAGCGTCGCGTCCGTCCCATGCAGACGACTCTACCCAATTGATAGCGTTGAGCAAGGCGTTCGTGCCACCGTAACAAGCGTTCACAGTGTCCACTCCCTCGATATTCGTGTTGCCAGAATCTTGGAATAACTGCATTAAAACTGACTTTACCGACTTCGACTTGTCCAGGAGGGTTTCTGTGCCGACCTCAAGGCGCCCAATTGACTTGGGGTCTATGGAGTATTTGCGGAGGAGAGAAGAAACAGTTGTGAGGGCGAAAGAATAGATATCTGGTGGACTCGATGATCAGCCCAGTACTTCTCCAATGTGTCCTATCTCCGGTCACCTTCTCTATCATCGCAAAAGCTCATCTTGGTCTGCCCAAGACCAATTGTATATTTCCCCTGGCTGACGCCATCAAATTTCTCCAGTTCCGCTTGATCAACACACTGCAGTGATTCGGTCAGCGCCAAGTTGCTTGTAGCGGATGCAGTTGCAAGCTGACTGTCAGAACATACTTGGCTTGGGAAATAGATCTCAATGGCTTTGATACCAATATTTTGAGGTCGGTTTGCCATTATGAACGAAGGAGTGATTTCCTCAATAAGCTCAACCTTGGTGTGCGGCGAATATGAAATAGAAGAAAGGAGGTGCTGTGTCCCAGTCAGAGGGCCTTCCACACTATATAATATGCGAGGATGGAGTCAGGGAACAAGAGAGGAGTTGACGTCTGCGGGTGCTATTCTATGTGATACCAGCCTAGAGATTCTAGGAACGAGCTCACCCGACGGATTCCTCAATTCTGCTTCGCCCGCGGTCCACGCGGCCCTAAATTAAGGTACAAGGACCCACTTAAGCTAGCTGCACGGTTCAATTCTGCATGCTGCACCCCACTATCTAAGCTGGCTATCACAACAAGTAGGTAAGCTGCCGTCCCAAACATTCTCCCATCGCGACGCAATAATGACAGGCTTTAGGGAAACCCTGTTGCAGACTTGAATGTGGAACTACTCAAGCTCCATGTCTACTGCAACTTATATCGAATCTTGGTCCGAGTGATTGACGAGACATTTGGCCTGAACCGTTGGCAAAGATTACAGCCAGCCGCCGAACTTCGTGCCTCCATCATTCATCAGATGCCAACAAATGTCGCGGACCAAGCGACTCATCTTGACTTTTGATGGATTTGGCACTTTATTCACTCCACGAGAGCCAATTGCCAAATCCTATGCAGACGCCGCTAGGAAATATGGACTGTCGGGCTTTACAGACGATGAGATTGGTTCGTCCTTTCGAGAGGCTTATAAGTGCCAGAGCAACATTGCTCCTAATTATGGCAAGAGGGTGGGCTTGAACGCTGTCCAATGGTGGTCACAAGTAAGGTACCCTTCTCGTCTGATTTCCTCCTGTTTTCCGTACCTATATTACATTATGAATGAATATTCCTGACAAGGCCCTCCCTACTTGAACGCTCACTTGCCCATCCTGCTCCTTGCCCGGAATAACACGCTCACGCCGCGCCGGGCGCCTGTTAGGTCATTGATTCAACATTACGTCCTTACACTCAATCTACCGCCTTGCCATTGCAATTGACACTAGATCTTTGGAATCGCTTTAGCTCTTCTGAAGGCTATATATTATATCCCGATGTCCTACCCGTCTTTCGGGACTTGCGAACATTAAAAAAATTCGCGCGAAGCGGGTCGATCGCAACGCAGATCAGCGTTGGTATTGTCACGAACTCAGATGGCCGGGTACCTTCCGTTTTGTCAAGTCTTGGCTTGAAGGTCGGCTCTTTGAGGTATGGGATGGATCCAGCTGGTATAGATCCTGCGTTGAATGGCATTGAGCTATCAGATGTTGACTTCGTCATATCGAGCTATGATGTCGGTCATGAGAAGCCTTCTCGCAAGATATATGATGCCGCGAAAGATCTTGGAAGGCTTGGGGATGCTCAAACTGAGCATGAGAGGTATGTGCACGTGGGAGATGACTTGGGCGAGGACCTCGAGGGCGCTCTACAAGCCGGATGGAAAGGACTCCTACTAGAGCGTGAGGGCAGGTTTGCCCCGTGGAGGCCAGGAATCACAGAAAACTGCATATCAAGCCTTCTGGGACTAATATATCGCATACGGCCGGAATGGGGAAGTTGATCACCTGGAAATTAAGCGATTGAAAAGGGATACAGTAAGAGAGCAGGCACGGCGGGAGGCAGGGCACTAGTAAGGTATGTATAAGGGCGCAATGGACGAAGTTCTTCAAATGTCGTGGGCATGACGGCCATTAGAGGAAACTCCCAATACCATTCTCCGCGTCTGCGACTGTCTATGTTTACGATCAACCCCAGGAGTCTCAATATCTAATCAGGACGGCTTAAGTGAAGGGGCAGATTTTCCTGCAGCCAATACCGCAACAGCTCCTACACCTCATAAAGAAAGCATCACCAATCAGAACCTCGGGAGTATGTGAACATGTTTACCTCCTCCAAGTCCGATAATGAAGTTTTCGCTTTATCGGACATTCAGATCCACTAGCACTACGACTGAGACCGCGCAACGTACGATACGTCGCCTTGGTCTGTCGCGTTGGGAGCTTTTCCCTATCGCGAGCTACCGCATGGGCCAAACGGGACAATCTTATCTAGATAAGATAAGGCCATCTTAGTGTCCTTCATTACAATAGCCGAGGTAACATCTCGATGACGTGGGAATGTTTCAATCAATACCGATCTTCTCTTGTACACTATCATGTTCTTTTTGTTCCATTAGTTTTTCCTTAACATTCTGCGTTCCACACTCCATCATGGACGCATCACCAGCGGGTATAGCCCGTCTCGTAATACCAAAAGTTCCCTTTCTGTTCAAAACAGCCGTGTGGCATTCGCTCTGGCTCTCCCCAACGTCGTCGAAGTGGGATCTCAAGACCGAGTTGATTATCAGAATGCTCAGATCCATTCTGGATTCGCCGGAACCTACTCCCCTTTCCAAACAGCAGAAGGCATCTTTGAAAGATCCGGGCATCAAGGGCAAGATGTGGGTCAGCAAAGCCACATTCCCGTCACCAGAGACAGACGACGTGCGGAAGCTACTGCTCAGCGCTGTGGAGGATCTGAAAGAAGATGGAAACATATACACGCCTCCTGAGCTTGCTCCAGTTGAGGCAGAATGGACGGGATATCGCGCCAACGTTGATGCCAATCGGCCTCGCCTTGATCTGTCCGAGGCCCAGCATTATGAAAGACTCATGTCGGAAGTCAGCAGCGATGTCACAATACTATACCTCCATGGCGGCGCCCATTTCATGATGGACCCAACCTCACATCGCATCCCTGTCTCGCATCTTGCCCATCTCACCCACGGCCGCTGCCTCTCCCTTCGATACAGATTGGCCCCTCAGCATGCTTTCCCCTCTGCCCTCCTCGACGCTCTGGTCGCCTACCTCTCCCTTCTCTACCCGCCAGAAGGCTCATATCATACCCCTGTCCCAGCCTCCCATGTAGTCTTTGGGGGGGACTCTGCAGGTGGAAACCTCTGTCTCTCACTGTTACAACTTCTTCTTCAAATCAACCGCTCACCTTCGTCGCCGAAAACCATTCCCTTCCACAACCACACCATTACCCTGCCCATACCTCTACCCGCTGGCTGCGCAACAATAGGCGCATGGATGGACCTGACTCGCTCGATGCCCTCGACAGTCGCCAATGCTCGGTACGACTACCTTCCACCACCTATAAGCAGGGAACAGGCCTCCACGTTCCCACGCTGCGAAATTTGGCCTACAGATCCACCAAGAGGAGATTTGTACTGCGATACCACCACGTTATGTCACCCGTTGGTCTCTCCGCTAGCAGCGCAAGACTGGCGCGGATGTTGTCCGCTCTGGTTCTCCTACGGCGAAGAGATGCTCGCGGACGAGATCCGATGCGTTGCTGCGAAGGCGGCGAAGCAAGGCGTGCGAGTGGTGTCAGAGCAGTGGGAGGCGATGCCGCATTGTTTCCCGATGATACTGCTGGGCAGCCCCATGAGTAAGAGGTGTTTTAAGGATTGGACGGAATTCTACATGCAAGTTGTCAAGGGTGAAGAGGTGAAGACTCGGGGACTGTGGTTTCAGGCGAAGACGCAGGTGGAGACGGGGGTGGATGTTGAGGACTTGGCGAATGTTGCGGATGAAGAGGTGAAGAGGCGGATGGATAGTGCGAGGGAGGCGAGACATTTGGGGGAGGAGGGCGAGGCGAAGATGATGCCGAAGCTGTAGATAGACATGATGGGATTGGTGTAGAGTATAACAGCCATGCATTCTCATAATGAGCGTACATAGATAGACTGATATGAATAGAAGGTCATTAGATGATGCATCGTAACGACCTATCTATAATTTTACTATGGTGTCCACCATATCCCCCTGGATACGTAGAACAAACATTCACTCCACATCATGCCGAAGCAAGCTAATGGAAATGATGGAAACAGCAAAGGCAATCTGACCCGTCAGCTTTTCGAGAGCCGAATCCGTATTGTTAAGAAAATGGCATACAGTTATACCGTCCCCATGGATCAGAATGGGAATGAAACGATGGTAGTCTCGCGGAGTATGGGTCGACCTGAAACCTCAAACATAATTCTGACAGCTTTTCCAAGGACGGGGGACGATTCAGCTCCTTTTCTTCTTGCTTCGACATTACTGTAAGTTCTTCCTCGCCTTAGAGAGCATACGCTATGTCTCTCGTGCGAGGTGCATTTTCGATGCCATGTCTTGGAACTTGTCGCTCGGTTTGTTCATTGTTTACGTGCAATGAGGGTTGGTATATCGTCTAAGCCCACAGTCATATGGGCTATAATCCTGAGAGGACAGGCCTTACAACAAGGAGCCTAGTCTTTTCGTCATCGGATAGTATGAGTCGTTCCCAGCGCTCTGTAAATCAACCATTATGCCAGTCGCAATTACATGTGCGTCCTTCATCCATCGACATCCCAATCACGCATCAACGATACTATTATCTCGCAAGGTCAGCATATATAGTCACAGAATAAATACACGGTGTAGCAGCGAAGGTGTGGAGTTTGGTCAGACTGTTGAGCTTGAATATTGGTTTGTGACTTCATGGTGCATCAGAAGTTATCGTTTAGAAGTAGAAGTCATCATGAAACGTAGAGGCTTTCTTTGAAAGGGGGCAGAACTTACCGGAGGACGAGTAGCTACTGTTTGTTCTGACCTTTAGCACGTCGGTATTGCTGTCTGACTAGATACCACTTCATGATGACACATGGTCATGTGCGAGGTTCATGATAATGATAGAGGACGGACAGGAGAGCTTTTCGTTGAGGGGCAGAAAAAGAAGCGCGGAACGTTGCCGCCTTGGCATCGATGCGTCGAGATATGCCGTCTAGGCCACCAATACCCCACCAAGGACATAATCAGGAGCGAAGTGACGTTGGAAGTCTTATCCCGATCTGCTGTCTGCTCACTTTAGCTCCTCGGAGACCGTCCAAAATGGCTGGTGAGTGTTGCTCCTCTATCATAACGAAACACCTATAACCAGCGTTGCGCCTAGTCGTGGTCGTTGTGTACGAAGTTTTTGGAGCCTCGAGCTGACGATCCCTTTCAGACTTTGCCAGTATCGCCAGTAAGCTTCTGACCCGATAGGAAGCCGCTCCTCCTATTCTTGAGTCCCTTTTCAAGGAGAGAGCTGAGCAATCCGCAGAGCAATTCACCGAATTCTATTATGCCACCTTCGATCAGGATCGGAAGAACCTCGCTGCTCTCTATGTAGGTACACGATCTTCAATGAACATGTTTACTGCGGTCACTAACCCTGCAATTACTATAGCGCGATACCTCTATGCTCACTTTCGAGACAGCTGCTGTACAAGGCGTCACCGGCATTATCGAGAAGCTAACAGTAAACCCAAAGAACCGTCAAACCCTCTCCCCTTCGCTAACATCTATCCAAGAGTCTACCTTTCGAAAAAGTCGCACACAAAGTCTCCACTCTCGATGCACAACCTTCGAACGAGACTGGAGGCATAATAGTCATGGTCACAGGGGCGTTGCAGGTATGCAGGGCTACAAAATCGGACCCAAGATGACGATTTGAATATTCTAACGGGTCATATAGGTGGATGACCAAGAACAGCCTATGAATTATACTCAGGTCTTCCAGCTGATACCGGAGGGTGGCAGCTATTATGTGTTCAACGATGTCTTCAAATTAATTTACGGTTAACAAACAAGATCGACAACAAATTGAGACTTAGCGGATGCTTGAATACTATGGCGTTGAATAAATGGCAGCATAGGCCGTGTTTGGAAGTCAGCCAGCTACAGGGAAAGGTTGACTTGTTATTCAGCGGCAGATAGACCATCAGGGATCAATCACGTTCTCCGAATTCTGGGTACTGAAGCGCTTCGTTACATCTACCGAGTCGCCATCTCAGCCATTGCATGTTCATAGGAGACTGTCTATTGCCTCGCACCACGACAACTGTGGCTTGGGGCTGGCGACTGACGCAGCTTTCGCAGGCAACAGCAATTCAATGAAGTAGCTATCCAGCGCAGCCACACGAAACAGTGCGTCCGTATAAGGTATTACCAGAAAACAGGGATAAGCATTGACTACTGCCGAGACTTTCATGTGGTTGTTTGTAAAGACCCTTTTAGTTACGTAGTACAGCTGCGGAAGTTCTTGCCAAGCCTGAAAGGGACTGAAGCCGGGACAAATTCTTGTCGACGACGAAGCAACTATCAGGCAGTATTATACCCAATCCCAATCACCAACCGTTCTAAGCATAACAGTACTGTCTCAACCGATATACATCGTCCTTTGCGGTACGATTATCACAAACTTTGCCCGCACTACACAATTTCCTTTCTCCTTGCCCAAGAAACGAACAACATCAGAGCCAGTCCCTATCCTCCTGCGGGCGGACTTCGACCAGCAGTGACAGCAACATCAACAGAACCGAACTCAGGACGAGTGGCCTGGGCGTGCTACAATGACGCTCTCGGAGGAGCTGAGGTCGCGCAATTTTAGTAAGTAGAACATCAGAGCTTCAAGTGTATAGCTTTACTGACGTCTTGCTTGCCTTAGGTATCTATGGTCAATGGTCAGTACATTGGTTCCTTTATGATTTCCTTGCGATCCACGCTTCTCCCGTGCATGGCGACTGCGACTATCCAAAGTGAGAGGTTACCCGGATAGGTTTGAAGATATTCGAGCTAGATATGGACACCTATCATTAGGAATACCCATTGGGAAGACAAATATCTGCAGGTGGACGCCAGACAGCCTTAGTGCAAATTTATTGATGGGAGCGAACAATCTGCACATTGGCTGGAGCTGACGCCTCTTTACAGGATGGGAGTACTATGCATATTTCTGTGCACCGCGCTAGGAATATCCCATCTTCTCCACCTCACTATTCTTTTCTTATTCGGGATGCTATGCTTGCAAGTCGTCCCAGCCTTTAGAACGATGAGGCTGAACAGCTAATGGTAAATCCAGACTCTCGGGTCTCACCCTCATATTCGTCGAAGTTCCGCTTCTTCTCCGCGTCTGTCCGACGTCTCCCACATTTGACACCTTCATCCGACGGTTCACTACGAACTACATGCGCTCAGCTATATACGGAGTCATGAGCGTGATCCAGTGGGTCAGCATCGTTGGAGGTCCGACGAGCTTGATCGCTGCCGCAATTGTGTTGCTACTTGCCTCTGTTTGTTATCTCATCGCCGGGCTCAAGGGACAAGGGTTCGTTGGAAGCAAGACATTAGGTGGACAGGGTGTCGCACAGATGATTGTCTGAGGGTTGAGAAACAATCGAGTCACCCAAACAGTGGATTCGGTGGGAGCGTGAACAAGGGCTTGTATGCAAGAGAGGCAAGGTTTGGACTGTACTGAAGGAAGGGAAAGAGGATATCCACAGAGGGACTGTTAATGTCCTCTCGCAACAGGGTCAAGGCGTTCTGGAAGCGATATGTGTATTTCTAGATCTACGTCTCTGGAACCCCTACAATTCGAGCTTGGAGGAACAGCGATTATTCTTCGCAGCATGCAATCCAAGGCAGTATTTTCGAGCAGCATTATGCAGCGGGACAAACGAAGGCCTGTGGGCTGTAGAGCCTCAAATAGCGAATCATTCATTAAATAGAACTTCGCTTCAGGAGATATGCTGCAAGGCATGCAAGTTTTTCTCCCACCTAAGGTACCTTATCCTTGATTTATACTCGAGAAGGTGCGGAGCACCACTCCCTAACAGCCATGGGCGAGTCGAGGCTTCACCCTACAGGGTAACTACTGCCGGGCATTGGGCGGCTTGTCTAGCGCCGGTCATTCATCTCTGGTAAGGTACTTTAGATGGATTGGATACCCCCACATATTGTACATCCACTGCTTTCTTCGCATGTTTCGATACGCTTGACCTTTCCTTTGTCATTCGCAGATTGCCAATCGATTACAATACACTGAGTTGTAAGTTGATATGTCTGTCTTCATGCTTGACTGTTTGGAAGATTCCCTCGCTTCGAGCATGAAGGTACTGGAAGGGAGGTTGTCACATGTTGTACATACACCTTGACTGCGTTCCACCATTCAATGAACCTGTCGTCAACTCGCTGATAGGCTCTTTGCTTGCTCGCACCTTGTCTTTGAGCTTGAAGATCAAGCGGAAGCTGTACAATGAAGCTTGTCTACTTCCAGGCGGACTTCTGCTGGTTGCAGGTCAACTGACTCTGAACGCACAGCAGGCATCAAAGCAATAATACTGCAATTATGTCGGTTCCACAGATACCTCCTCGTCCTAATCGAGTACAACAACAGCATCCCACCATGGCTCCTTCCGACATCCCTAAGATGCCCCCAAGACCCGCGCAACGTCGAAATCCGGAGCGCTCCCAATCTCCAAACCGAGACCACTTTCCCCGCTCCCCCTTTAACGAGCTTCCCACAGGCATGAGCATTGGCAATAGGGGCGGAAGCATATATGGCAGCAACAGTCAGAATACATCGAGCTCCCGCCTGGACCTACCCCAGCGCCCACCAAGTGTGTCACTGCCTTCAATAGGGCAGGAGGGCAACGAGTATGGCGATATCGACAATAAGCCAGCTGTCCAGGATTCGGAGCCAGAAAGCAATGGCAACGAGCCACAAGAGACAAGGAACGTCAGCAGTGATCTACCACTACACGCTCCAAGACCCTCTTTTTCAAATTCCAACGCAAAAGCAAGAGTTTCCGCTGTTACTCGCACTGACTCGAGTCAGGCAGCTGCAGCTGGTATCGGTAAACCTTCGACGCCACTGGACGATAAGAATCCACAGGATCGTCCTCTAAAGGGCAAAGTCTCCTTCCAAACAGTCTCATCTGCCTCCACTGAGCGTCCTGCTTCTGAACAAGCTGAGGACGAACACGGCATTCCGGAGATTGGCCAGCGCGTGCCAATGTATCCAGATGCTGGAGATGTCCAAGCTCCCTCTCCATCGCCTTTCCAGCAGACCTTTCCCGCAGGCGTCGGCTTCCACAACTCTGGAGCACAGAAACCCTCCAAACACCATCGTCGGACTCCTAGCGGTAGAGAGATCTTGCCGCCCGGTAGCTACGGAATGCATGGGCATGGTCTTGCGTCGGGCGATCAATTCGAGAGGTCCTGGTATGAGAAGCATCCAGAGGCTTTAGAGAAGGAAGAGGGAGGCCAGTATGGACCTGGGATTGGGAGTGATAGAGGCGAGTGGGCACTAAGTAGCGACGATTTGAACAAGTTGGTTCGAGAGACTTCAAGTATGGCCTCGCATATTCCAATTTTCAAGCCAAGGTTCTAGTGCAATTACTAACATAGTTGGCACAGAATCAAACCCAAACACTCCCGGACTTCCAAAGGATGAAATCGGCTGGAAGGCCAGCGAGGAATACGCCTCTCGACTGAACACTCCAATGTCTGCGACTTTCCACAAACCATTGCACTCAAACCATTCGCAACCTCATGTCGAATCTCCTTTGCGCAAGGCCAGCTTTCCCGTTGACCCTGATACCCACTACGGGCTCGAAAAGCAAATGTCTCATACCTCTTCTCGTTTGTCATCTGAGAATGCCTTGGATAGTGAAACCGAAGATGACGAGATCCAAATGGCCCCTTCAACAGCCCGGAAAACTAGAGTCCAAGGCAATGGCTATAATCTGTCAGCAGAAGACCTTGGCTTGCAGGGTGACGGTAGCGAGGAGGAGCGTGTACATGAAGTCCCAATTCTCGCTGCGGACGAGGTAGCCCGAACACCCGGAGCTGAGTACATGCAACCTGCTGTATCCCCAGCGCAGGAACGAAGGGGAAGTGGCTACTACTCTGGCTACGACTCAGAACATCCAGGCGGTATCAGGTTTAGTAGCCGCTCCGGCAGCGCGTCCAACAGTCGCCCAACCAGTCGGCCGGGCAGTGTTCATGGACTCGCAGGGCTTTCAAGATTCTCGACGCATGATGATGAGCATGACAACATGCATACGCCGCTGGAAGACGTAGATGAATACGAGCCGCTATTCCCAGATGAAGAGGGCAACAAGGAGCGTAGACCAGTCACTGCCGCAGATCGACTTCGACTTCGTGAACAGATGAAAAGATTCCCCAGTAAAGACATCTGGGAAGATACTCCAGACAGTGCTCAACTCCAGGCAAGTGTCGATACTCCAGAGCCAACCGGTGAGCAGATTGATCCAACTTCGAAGGCGCCTGCCGCTGTGTTTGAGACTCCCGAGCAAGAGAGCGCTCGCAAAGGCGAGGTTAGCGAGGACGAGAAGGCCAAGCTCATACCGCGCGAGGAGCGGCTTGCGAAGTCAAATTTCAAACCTCACATTCGTAATGGAATGACCAGGCCCGACTTAGCACAAAGGTTTCCTAGCAGAGACATCTGGGAGGACTCGCCAGATAGTTCTCGTTTAGAGACTACTGTAGGAGCGTCGCCACTGAATGACCTGAGAAGCCCAACAGATGCAGGTCTGGAAGCTGGTGCGGTAGTAAACACTTCTGGAGCGCCAAGTCAAGGTATACTCTCTGGGGAGCAGCCCCGAGACAATGCTACTGTTGGTGCTGCCGTAGCAAAGCCAATGATTCCTCCAAGACCAGGCAAAGACAAAGCACCAATGGAGGATCTCGGTGCCCAACCTCCATCGATTCCAGCTCGCCCGCCAAGGAGACTCCATCAAGTTCCTCCTGCCGATTCGCAGGCTCCTACTGCGCCTTCTAAGGTTTCGGAGACGGCCACCGAGAACAAAGAGCTATCTCCCTTTGAACCTCGGAAGGGACCAACCCTGCCAGATCGGCCAAAGCCACAGGTGCCAGCCCGTCCTGCTAAGCCCGTGGGTCGTGAATCTTCGGACACAGTCCCGCTGTCGAAGGTTACATCGATCTCGTCTATAGGTAGTGACGGCGTCAATGATAAGGATATCACCGCTCCGCCAGGAGCACCCAAGCCTAAGCCTACAGTGCCCGCGAGACCCACAGGGAGCAAAATAGCATCACTAAAGGCTGGCTTTCTATCAGATCTGGACTCACGACTAAAGCTCGGTCCGCAAGGACCAAAGCCGCAAGAAAAAGCGGAACCCGAAATGGAGGCAGAAAAAGCACCTTTGGCGGATGCCAGGAAAGGACGAGCCAAGGGTCCAACGAGAAGGAAGCCTGTAGCTCCTACCACTGAGGCTGCAGCCGCATCAGCGGAGCGAGAAGGCGACGGCGCTGCACGGAAATGGCGCATTCAGGAGCCATGGACTGTGTGGCAGCATGATGGTACCCTGAAGGTTGGACATAAACGACCATCTGCTCCCAAGGCAGAAGCGGTGGCGCCCGAGGAGCCTTCTCAGACCGACGGAACCGATGACGTTAAGGATATACAACAAGACAAAGTAATAGCTGAAGAATCAAACATGGCCGCCCATTCATTAACAGAAGGGAAACTCAAGACATCAGGAGCGGATCATTCAATGCCAGCGGAAACGATAGCGAATCCATTGAGTAAGGAGCACCGCAACGAGCCAACTCCAGACTCTGCGTCACCCGCAACCGTCGATGCGCCAACGGAGACGCAGATCCAGAGTCAGGTGGGAGAAACAAACGTGTCGACGGATCATGTTTTAGAAACAACAGAGCAGCCGCCCACCACCACGAATGAATAGGGGTAGACGAGTGCTGTGAGAAACAACCGCGCTCCCGGAGAAGAAGACAACCCAAGGTCTTGGTATTCGGTAATGAGTGTAGTATGAAGAGGGAGTGAGTCTATTGAAGCATAATCAAAAGTTCAAGAACATAGTACAGCAGGTTAGCTTATCCATCTAAGCACGCTATTTTTTATCTCTAAGCATTGTCTGAGTAATAGCTTGTATTAATTTGTGACGCCCGGTATATGGCATTACCTTGAATAGAATACCTGTAATTCTCATTGAAACGGCCTTGATTGGCTGGCACAGCTGGTAGCCACAGCCGAGGCTGAAGTGGGATGGTGGGTGAATGGAAAATCGACGAACAAACTTATGCCCTCCACTGCAACTGTCTGCAATGCGGTCGTCCATGTTGGCAACGACCGCAGAGATGGCGACCAAAGTACCAACCTCGAATCTGGCTAGGAGAGGTCTTGTCTACTCTAATTTACCCATTCCATGTACTAGACGATCGTATTCACAATATCCTCCGGCGCGCCGGCGGTGCCTTTTCCAACGGTCGGGCCCCACTTACATTCTGACTGGCCGAAGAGCGTTATCAAATACGCCCTTGAGAAAGTTTGCAGATGTCGACGATTCCTTGGATTTTCGGCAACAAGATCGAGAAAGCGATGAGGTTGACGTCTGCATTGTGGGTGGCGGTATTTCCCCCGTATATTCCTACGATCTCCTATATTGATCTCTGAAAAGGACCGGCCGGACTCAGCGCCGCTATTCGACTGAAACAGATCGCAAACGAAGCGGGAAACGAAGGGTTCCGGGTACTCTTACTAGAAAAAGCTGGGGAGTTGGGCGCCCATATTTTGTCTGGCAATGTCATTGAGCCGTCCGCTGTCGACGAGCTTCTTCCCGACTGGAACAACCCGGACAACCCCTCACGGTTCGAACATGCTACGCCGGCGACGAATGACAAGTTGCGCTTTCTTACGAAGAATAACTCGATACCCATACCAGCCCCGCCGCAGATGAACAACCATGGGAATTACATTCTCAGTCTCAATCAATTCAGCAAGTGGCTGGGAGAAAGAGCAGAGGAAATAGGGGTGGAGATATACCCAGGCTTCGCCGCAAGTGAGGTGCTATACAACGCCCAGGATGGATCGGTCAAAGGCGTGGCGACGAATGACGTGGGCATATCTAGGTCTGGCAAGCCCAAATCTTCGTTCGAGCGCGGAATGGAATTTCATGCGCGTGTCACTCTATTTGCTGAAGGATGTCACGGAAGTCTCACGAAGCAGGTGATCAAGAAGTTCGATCTCCGACGGGACAGTCAACCGCAGACCTACGGGCTCGGCCTCAAAGAGGTATGGGAAGTCAAGCCTGAGAACTTTAGGAAAGGTGAGGTTGTACATACCATGGGATACCCGCTACCTCCGTCTACATATGGTGGCGGGTGGCTCTATCACTTCGGTGACAATCTCGTTTCCCTTGGCCTCGTGGTCGGACTGGATTACCCCAATCCATGGCTCTCCCCTTATGGAGAATTCCAGAAAATGAAACACCACCCTCTCTACAAATCCGTGATACAAGGCGGTAAGTGCATATCCTACGGTGCAAGAGCCCTCAACGAAGGTGGCTTCCAGTCCATACCCAAATGTGCATTCCCCGGCGGCGCCCTCATCGGCGACACCGCCGGCTTCCTCAACGTCCCCAAGATCAAAGGCACCCACACAGCCATGAGAAGCGGCATGCTAGCCGCCCAGGCCGCCTACTCCGCCCTGACCGCCAACCCCGACAGCGCCACCGTCTTCCTCTACGACTACGAAGACGCCCTGCGCTCCAGCACCATCTGGCGCGAACTGAAGGAAGTCCGCAACATGCGCCCCTCCTTCCACTCCCCCCTCGGCCTCTACGGCGGCATCCTCTATTCCGGCCTCGAAGCCTACCTCTTCCGCGGCAAGACGCCCTGGACGCTCAACCACGCCGAGCCCGGTGACCACGCGGCGACGAAACTCGCGTCCGCGTGCGCCAAGATCGAATACCCGAAACCGGACAACGAGATCAGTTTCGACATCCTGACCAGCGTCAGCCGGACGGGCACGAACCATGAGGAGGACCAGCCCGTGCATTTGCAGGTTGCGGACTGGAAGACGCATGCGCGGGATCAGTGGCCTAAGTATCAGGGGGTGGAGAACCGGTTCTGTCCCGCGGGGGTGTATGAGTATGTGGAGGATGCGAAGGAGGAGTGTGGCGTTAGGTTTCAGATTAATGCGCAGAAGTATGTCTTTACCTCTTCCATTTCTTTATCCTTTTCTTACCTCTGTATAACCACTAATGCGAACGTTCGTACAGCTGCATCCATTGCAAAACCTGCGACATCAAAGCCCCGGCTCAGGATATCAACTGGCAGGTCAGTTTCCCCCCCCCCTTTCCCCAATCCCCAATACATACTCCTCCCTCCATCCTCTTCACACTCCCTTCAATCCACTCTAACAATTGTTAACCCTAACGGTTTGTGGAATAGACACCACAAGGTGGCGAAGGACCTAAGTATTTTATGACTTAGGGATTCTCTTTCTCCTTTTTGGGGGTTGGGGGGAGGGGGAAGGGTGGGTGGTTGAGGGGTTGATTCGGTTTGGTTTGGGCATAAGGGGTTGATTTGGTTTGGTTTGGGTATGAGTGGATGAGTGTTTGGTTGGGGATAGATGAGCGTTTGGTTGGGGATTGATGGATGGGCGGATGACGAAAGGATGGATGAGTGATAGCTATGGTATGAGCGAAGTGTGTCCATTGTAATTGTATATACTCCCCTAACCCCACCCTCACTCTTAGAAAATTGATATTCACTCATATCCATTCACCCATAGCCCTTCGCACATACACCCTACCCTACCCCACCCTACACACACCCTACGCCTTTCTTCCCCTATACCCAAACCACACACTACCATCTCCCTTTCTCCTTTCATTTTCTTTTCCCCTTTTCCACTGATCGTAGGCATAGTAGGCGTGGACGCGGATGTGAATATTAGTACAGTATTCTCCTAGTAAGGTAAGCTAAGCTAAGGTAAAGTAGAATACTTGTTACCTTATTGATGTTGTTGAGTCATGAAGTAAGGTATATACCTTATAGTATTGGTAATTAGGGGATTAGGAAATAGGGAATCAGGAAGTTGCGAGGACTAAGGTGTTGGTGTAGAGTATAGAGTTCGAATCTCAATTATGTGGAATACTGGGATTGGGATCGTTGAGGGATTGTTGAGGGATTGTTATGAAATTGGTAGTCGATTAATTGGCGATTCGTGTCATGGAATTTTTTTAATCATTTTCATCATTATTATTGGATTCTGAAGTTGAAGTTGAACTTATGGTCCTTATTGCACGACGGAAGATAGAATAGGGGAACCTATCCCATTCATTTATTTGTATATTTACTGGATAGGATAGAGTAAGGTAGGATACCGTCGGATATCGTAGGATATAAATGCCTACCGAGACTATATCGTTCCTATTAGGCCGTAGCCTCGCTTCGTTGCTGAAGGACTACCGTTGAGAGTATTGACTCTATGTTCTTGTTTTCTCTCGCTCTTAGTCGAAGAGATTTCGGAGATCGGAGTAGGTTTTGTTGCGGTGATGGTGGTGGTGGTATTTTTGAATTGGAGATTGGAGGTAAGGTGTATACTGCTGCTTACTCCATGAAGATATTTCGACAGTTTCCACAATCTGATGAGGACTGTATCTCCTCATCCTCTCTCCCCTCCCAACCCTCCCTTTCTTAACGTCTTGACAGTATCGCCCGC
>JAABUX010001790.1_pt1 | contig 31652 bp, 42 predicted proteins | sample 5561851 | NCBI WGS metagenome assembly JAABUX01 (sample SAMN10711883, study PRJNA513361) | rock metagenome | isolation source: Antarctica rocks | place: Antarctica: Victoria Land, Richard Nunatak red sandstone | collected 2016-01-03
CCGTGCGGTCGCAGGATGTGGTTGGAGCACTCGATCAGCAGACTTCGAAGGTAGGCGTTGCCGGCGTGGGTGATGCCGAGCTGAGGATCATGGTCTCCGGACTGACTTCGACGTGGCCGTAGGCCAAGATAGCAACCAACATCACGACTTCGACCGAACCGCTCCTTGCTGCCGAGCGTCAGCACGAAGGTCAAGGCGGTGAGGTGGCCGATGCCGTGGACCTTCAACAGGGCCTGCGTCTCCGGATACTCGGTCTGCCCGAGCTGCTGGATCTGCCGGTCGTACTGCTTGATCTTGGCGGTCATCTCCGCGATCTGCTGGAGCACCGGACCGAGCGCCTGTGCCAGTCCAAACGGCATAACGGCCAGGCACCGCTGAGCGAAGCACGTCGTGGCGGAGGCAGGCATACGGAAGCCGCAGGCCTTCGTCAGACCACGAACCGCGTTCACCGCAGCCGTGCGCAGCCGCACCAGCAGAGCTCGCGCACGGATCAGGGTGAGGGCCTCCTGCTGTGCGACGGTGCGGTGAGCGATCGGCCGAAGGATGTTCGGATCAAGCCGGGCATAGCGCGCCAGCTTCTCCGCATCGACCTGGTCGCTCTTCCGATCACTGTGCGAGATCGCTCGCAGCTCACGGACGTTCGCCACGATGACTTCGTGGCCTAGTTCCTGCAGCAGTGCGCTGATCCAGATCGAGTGCGTTCCCGCCTCCATCGCAACCCGTGCTGGAGGCACATCGGTGAACCACTTCTCGATCGCCTTCGGGGTCGTCCGGAAGCGGCCCCGATCGACAATTTCTCCATCCTGGTTGAGGGTGCAGTAATGGCTCCAGACATCGCCAAGGTCGATCCCGATCGTGATCTCAACCTTGGCCTGCCTGCGTGGAACTTCAGCAATGAGGTGCTGCGCTGGCTTCTTCATGGGATACAGTCTCTCTCCGATCCGGAAGACCTGCTCATCCCATTTGTCGTTACCGATGCGAGCTGTCTTTGTGTTGCATCTGTTGATTAGCCGTCGGCTCGACGCAACATTTCCTGAGGCTTCATCGCCAGAATTTTGCTTACCGAAACAGGTGGCTGTGCCTGAGATGCATTTGCTACGAGTACATCGACGAGCGCGCGACACTCATTCGCACCTGTGGCGAGCAGCTCGCGGAATGAGCGAATGCGCGACACGAACCACAACATGCTTGCAACCAGCCATGCTGGGCTTGCGTGCAGCAGCGACTTCCCGGAGGGATAGAGCCGGTATCCGAGCCGCTGAATCAGCGTGAAGCTTTCCTGCATGCCACGTGCGATTGCTATGGACTCATCCCAGGACGCACCTCCTCCGCGCCGCACCCCCGCCACGCTCACGCTTTCGAAAGCCGCGCCCAGCGGCACCTGGCAGCGAAGCCAGAGGAGCATGTCAGGCTCCAGAACAGCAGGAAGGCCAGCATTGTTAAAGATGGTCATCCATTCCTTGCTGTTCATCTTGCTCTTCTGTCCGGCAGCACCGATCTTGGCGGTCAGCTTGCCATCCTGATCGAGACTTGCCTGTAAGAAGGGCATACCGAACGAACACCGGTCCGCACCGACAGCATCGCGCAGGTTCTCTGGCTCGAAATTGTTGAACATGAACTGGATCCATTTCGCTGCACTGCGCTGGAGTCCCGGAAGCATTGCCTCAACCTGGTGTGCGAGGAGAGTGACGAGAACCAAATCGTAAGCGATCTCCTCATCAAGCTTGTCGGTCACACGAACATTAGCGCGCTCTCCCTTAGCGTTCACTATGCCTCCGTCGCGTACCAACTGCCGCAATCGAGGGGAGCCTGGACGTGCGACCGCGGTCACATCATGTCCGCCGACACGCGCCAACTGGAACACAAAGGCGCTTCCGATCCCGCCGACACCGATGACAGCAATCCGCATAGTCGAGGCAGAAGGGATTTGGGGTTCACTGCTCATGAATCTATGATCCAGTGAGACGAGGCGACTCTCAATGGGCGCGCGTCCAGTTTTTATGCTTGGGAGTCCAACCTTGGACGAAGATCATGTGTGGAACACGAGCGACCCACTCTCCACAGCGCTGACGAAGATGAAGCTCCGAACCTTCATCAATGTCGCGCTTGACGCTGGTGGGAACTGGGCGGTGGACTTTCCCGCGTACGAAGGTTTCACGCTCAATGTCGTTCAGAAAGGCGAGTGCTGGCTCTCCATAAAGGGCAGCCATCAACGGGCTCGCCTGCATGCCGGCGATTGCTTCCTTCTAACTGGCGGGAAAGAGTTCACGCTCGCGACCAATCTCCCGTTGGGAAAGCGCTTCCGTGCTGAAGAGATCTTCTCTCAGGCCGAACAGGGGATCGCTCGTTGCAATGGAGGAGGAGACTTCTTCGTCCTTGGGGTCATCTTCAGATTCCAGGGACACCTTTCGTCGGTTCTGTTGGACCGAATGCCCGCCCTCGTCCATGTAGACGGTAGTTCCGATCACGCTGCCGTGTTGCGCGGGAGCCTGGATCGCTTCAGCGCTGAGATGCGAACTGGCGGTGTCGGCCGCTCTCTCATCCTGAGTCATCTCGCACCGATCATGCTGCTGCAAACATTGCGGTTCTATCTGGCGTCCTCTCCCAAAGAGGAGAACTGGTTGGTCGCCCTCACTCACCCACGATTGATAAAGGTCTTGGAAGCAATGCAGACCGACTACAAGCGAGCTTGGTCCCTTGAGCAGCTCGCAAAAGTAGCACACATGTCCCGTTCGGGCTTTGCGCTCACATTCAAAAAGAAGCTCGGCGTTTCACCCATGGTGTACCTGACGAACTGGCGTATGCAGATCGCATGCGAACTGCTCGAAACGGGAGATCAGAACCTCGCTTCCGTCGCCAGCGAAGTAGGCTATAGCTCGGAGAGTGCATTCAGTACCGCTTTCACAAAAATCGTGAAATGCAGGCCTGGCAACTACCGGAAACCAGCTGCCGCTCATAATCAAGGACTTTATCGCGTTCCTCTGGCAGCTAGATTCGTAGTCGTCTAGTAGTAGGTAGCGGGAAGTCGTCTTGTGTTGACTAGTGGGCCGGTGTCGAGCGTCCAGATGTGAACGGGCCAACTTCCGAAATGAGCGTTTATTAGGATCGATCCCGTCAAGGCACGCCCTCTTCTCTTATGGATGCTTCGACTTTGTCTTCAGCGTGCTGGGTGAATCAAAACGCTGCTTCTGCGCAGGGCGCGAGCCGGCGATGAGGATATCGACGATACGGCGGGCGCTCGCCTCCCAGCCCGGCAGAGCAATCGTGTGGAAGACGCCGATAAGAGCACGGACGATGTCATCCGCAACGGTATCTGCACGGAAATCGCCGCTGTCGATGGCCCGCCGAACCAAAGCGAGAAATGCGCCGTGGATATGGCCGCGCACGCCTTCGATGAGCCGCATCGAGCCACCCGCGACGGTATCCATGGCGGGCAGGATGAGCCTTTTATCAGCCACGTGGTCGATGAAGAGAAGCATCCAGGCGCGGAGGGCTTCGAGCGGCGGCTTTGTGGACGCAAAGCGCTGCCCGGCTGCGGTCAATTTTTCAACTTCGCTACGGTAGACGGCTTCGATCAGAGCGTCGCGGGTCGGAAAGTGACGGTAGAGCGTGCCCGGGCCAATGCCCGCTTGGCGGGCGATGTCGTCAAGCGTAGCTTCGGCGCCGTGCCGGGTGAAAGCGTGCCTGGCAACCTCCAGGATGCGTTCACGGTTGCGCTGCGCGTCCGCGCGAGGCTTGCGTGAGGGCGGAGGTGGCGAGAACTGCGCGTTCCACATACATAAGTTTCTCAGAAATTTTGCAACCGGAGACCATCTCCGCCTATCTTATAAGCGGAGAAGGTCTCCACTTGCGGGGACTTCGTTTCCACTCCGGCTGCTGCTTGTCGCAGTCTTGCCGTACCTAGCGAAATAAGGAGAGAGTCGATGCGGATTTTTGTGACGGGAGCAACGGGATTCATTGGGACAGAACTGGTGAAGGGACTTATAGAGGCGGGGCATCAGGTGCGCGGGTTGGCACGCAGTGACGCCGGTGCGGAGCAGTTGAAGACAGCAGGTGCCGAGGTGCATCGCGGGGATCTTGAGGACCTGGACAGCCTGCGTAGCGGAGCGACGGGCATGGATGCCGTGGTGAATCTGGCATTTGATCATGACTTCTCGAAGTTCGCGCAGAATGCAGAGAATGAGATCAAGGCGATCGAGGCGCTGGGTTCTGTCCTGGAACCAGGTAAGCTGTTCGTCGTGACCTCTGGGACGGGACTGGCGGAGGGCGGCCCGGGGCATGTGCGCACCGAGAAGGATCCGCCAGCGATGAACGAGACGATACCGCGAAACCCAGAACAGGCGGCGAAGGCTGTTGCGGAGCGGGGTGTGCATGTGGGAATCGTCCGGCTGCCACAGGTGCACGACACGCGTAAGCAAGGGCTGGTGCCGTTCTTGACGCAAACAGCGCGCGAGAAGGGTGCGTCAGCGTATGTCGGCGATGGCGCGAATCGCTGGGCAGCAGCGCCGCTTCAGGACGTGGCGCATCTTTATCGGTTGGCCATCGAAAAAGCGGGTCAGGGTTACACCGTGTATCACGCCGTGCAGGAAGAAGGTGTCTCAATCCGGAAGATTGCGGAGACAATTGGCAGTGGGCTGAAGGTGCCCGTGATCTCGCTTACTCCAGAACAGGCAGCCGAGCACTTCGGCTGGTTGGCTCACTTTGCGGGGTTGGATATGCCTGCTTCGAGCGAATGGACGCGCAAGACCCTGGGATGGGAGCCGACCAGGCCGGGATTGATCGAAGACTTGACGAACATGAAGTACTTCTAACGGAGCTGTTGCTGCAGCGAAGCGGCTCCGTCTCTTCGCTGCAGCATGTGAGCGCCATCGGTCCCATCATGCTGCTGTTGCTGCGCTTTTTACGATGGTCTTTCTTCGCCCCATTACGTTTGTGGAGGCGACGCTAGCCACCGCATTTGGCCCGGTTCTCCGTTACCGTCTGTTTATTTCGCGTTGCCCAAAGATGAAGCGGCACAAGCGCGGCACGTAGTGTCTGGCCGAGTTCCGTCAGTTCGTAATCCACTCGTGGTGGAACACTCGGGAACAGTGTCCGTGTGACGATGCCATCGGCTTCAAGTCGCTTGAGGGTGAGCGTGAGCATCCGTTGCGAGATGCCGCTTACCCGCCGCTGAACCTCGTTATAGCGCAACTCGCCCTTGGAAAGTGCGCCCACAACCATGATGGTCCACTTGTCACCGACACTTGCCAGAACATCGGCAAGTCCCTTGCAGTCGGTTGGGGTGAGGGATCCCTCAGGAACAGAAATGTTCGTTTCGCTCACGAAAGTGCCTTCTTGCGGAGATAAACCCCACATACCATACTAGCCCTACGAACAGATTGTTTGCGACTCGCTTTGATGGGTCGGCCTGAACATCCCTGGGAAAAGGAACGAATATGCTGAAACTGCTGGTTGTCGAAGCAAGCCCGCGAGGGGAATACTCCATCTCACGCAATCTGGCTTCGAAGTTCGTCGAGGATTGGAAGACCGCACACCCGGATGGTGAAGTGGTCGAACGCGACCTCGCCAAAATGGATCTGCCCTATGTGAATCTGCCCTGGCTGGGTGCGAGTCTGACGCCTGCCGAGAAGCACACGCCCGAGATGAAGGACGTGCTCACCCTCTCGAACGAACTGGTGGACGAACTGCTGGCTGCGGATCACATCGTGATCAGCACACCGGTCTACAACTACAACATACCGGCCAACCTGAAGTCGTATGTGGATCACATCGTGCGTAAGGGCCGCACGCTTGGGATGACCGGCGAAGGTCTTGTGCATGGCAAAGCATGCACGGTGCTGATGGCTTCGGGTGGCGTGTACACCGAAGGCTCACCGATCCGTGACCGGGATATTGCGACGTTGTATCTCCGTCTAGTCCTCAAGGTCATCGGTATCGAAGCCGTCACGTTCGTTGCGGCTGGTGGAAGCAAGGTCGTGGACCTTGGCGAGAAGACCCGCGAGGAGTTCCTGTCAGCGTTCGAGCCTGCTCTAAGCGCTGCTGCAAGAGCGTAAACGCAGTCCCTCAGAACGTGCCTGGGAAAAGAGTCTGATGGTGAGCCATATAGCTACACCGGTGTCCTCGGAGCATCCTGAATCCTCTCTGCTGTTGGAGTCGGCGAGCGTGGGTCGGGTCGGGTTGATCGTCTCCAACCTTCAGCGCTCGCTGGACTTCTATGCGGGAGTGATTGGCCTCGATATTCTGACCGAAACGTCTGGGTCCGCTCAGCTCGGCGTGGCCGCAGACAAGCGCATCCTGCTTGAGCTCGAACAAAAGTTGGGGGGTCGTCCTCTTCAGGGTAAACGGCTGGGGCTGTACCACACTGCTTTGCTGCTGCCGTCGCGGGCCGCGCTCGCGAGCTTTGCCGAGCATCTCCACCGGCGCGGTACCCGTGCGGGGAGCAGCGACCACCTTGTAAGCGAAGCCTTTTACCTCGAAGATCCGGACGGACTCACGATCGAGGTCTATGCCGACCGAGAGCGGGAGGTGTGGCCATGGCGCGGCAAGGAACTCGACGTTGCAACCCTGCCGCTGAACTTCGCCCATCTGCTTGCCACGCCACATACGCCCTGGAAGGGTGTCCCACGCGACACGTCCATGGGTCACATTCACCTCTACATCGGTGACCTGAAGAGAGCGGAGAGGCTTTACCGGCGCGGTCTGGGGATGAACCTGACATCACAGGGCTTTCCAGGCGCACTGTTCCTTGCGGCCGGAGACTACCACCATCATGTCGGCCTGAACACCTGGGCCGGTTCCGTTCCTTCAGCCTCCGATGAGGATCCACGTCTCTCCTGGTGGGAGCTATACGTGCCTGACCAACAGCTATCAGCGTTGCGGGAACAGATGGCCGCATCCGGCTGGCAACCTGGGAGCGAGGGAGCACTTGTGGACCCCTGGGGCATCTCCCTTCAACTGGCGAGCAACGGCTGAGTCACGGCCATGTCGCTCAGCTAGGCATGGGCATGAATGCTTGCTTGCGTCTGGCCCCAATCAGTAACGACAAGTCGGCTTGTGGTAATTTACGCACCGGTGTCGAGCCGTCCAGATGTGAACGGGCCAATTTCCGAAAGCGCATTTCTCGTTACTTATGGCCAGATGAACTCAACGCCCCGTCGATCCACATCTGAAGGCTGAATTTGAGGCTAGTGGACGACTGCGCTGCGGTGAGGACACCAGCCTCGCGCAGTACAGCCAGTCCGTGAAGGAATGCCCATAGTGCGTGCGAGGCTTTCACCGCACGTTTCTCCCCGTAGACACGGGTCACTTGCTCAAGGAAAAATTCGGTATTGCGGGCGCATTGCGGAGTGCATTGCGGGCTGTCCGAATGAGCACCTGACGTCTTCAGATAGAGTGCAAATACTCGCGGCCGTTCATGGGCAAAGCGGAGGTAAGCCGCAGAGACTGCCCGAACTGTCTCCGCAGGCCCCTTGCGGCCGGCAGCCTTCTGCATGATCTCAAGCATCTGCAGACGGGCCTCTTCGGCCACGGCTTCCTCCAACGCACCGAGGCTCTCGAAATAGTGATACAGCGCGTTGGGTGCTAACCCAAGACTAGAAGCCACGGACCGAATGGCGAGGTTCTCGACGCCCTCTTTTTCAACCTGCTGCATTGCAGCAGCCAGGATCGTGGCTCGATCAGTCTTCGCCGGATATGCCATGAGACTCACTGTACATCTTGACAGGGTTCATAATATTATGTACGCTGTACATGATGGTAATGGACGCTGTACACCTAGAGCAGGAACATCTATAAATCAACGCCGTCGCGAGGAGAATTCATGATAAAGGTTGTTTTGGTAACGGGAGCAAACAAGGGCATCGGCTTCGAGGTGTCTCGCGAGTTGGGACGCGCCGGCTTCACGGTGCTGCTGGGAGCGCGAGACACAGCGCGAGGTGAAGAGGCTGCCAGCAAACTGCGGGGCGAGGGTCTTGATGTTCGTTTCGTTGCGGCGGACCTGAATCATGCAGCCGAGAGCGGTGCGGCACTCGCCAAGCAGATCGGCGAGGAGTTCGGGCATCTAGATGTGCTGGTGAATAACGCGGGCATCGTCGACCGGGGAGATGGACCCGCCAGCAGCGTTGGGATTGAGACGCTGAGGCGCACGTTCGAGACGAACTTCTTCGGCACGGTAGCCTTCACGCAACCATTGTTGCCGCTGCTACGCGCGGCTGAGAGTGCACGTATTGTGAACGTTTCTAGCGGACTCGGCTCACTTGCGATCAATGGTGATCCCAGCACGCCCTTCTATCACGCGAAAGTCCTCGGCTACAACGCTTCCAAAGCCGCTCTCAATATGTTCACCGTAGATCTTGCATACGACCTGCGCGAGACCAAGATCAAGGTCAACTCTGCCTGTCCCGGTTATGTCGCTACCGATATTAACAATCACAGCGGCCCATCGACGGTGGAGGAGGGTGCGATCGTGATCGTGCGCCTCGCACAACTGCCCGAGGATGGACCGACCGGGAGCTTCACCCACAAGGACGGTACCTATCCATGGTAGTCCCAGATCTCCACTAACGATCAGATAGAAGGGACGGCGGCTTCACGCAGGAACGCATGAGCCGCTTTCCTCTCGACCTTGATAGCCCCGAGAGCATTACCGCCGCATTCAAAGGTCCAATCGGATGATGCTTGGAATTTGCGAATTGGGCTCAGGTGTCGGATGAATGGGCCATTTCGGAGATTTGTGGGCGCAGGTTCCGCAAGTAAGCAAGATGGACAATCGTGGGAGAGCGTGCACGTCTGTCCGAACTGCGGACATGTCATCTCGCGGAATTGGACCTGAGAGCAATCACGATCGGAATCGTGACCTGTTCGAGCTGCGATTGGTCAGCGCAGATCGAAATACAAGTTGTCGATCAAGTGCCGCGAAGAAGCCGACCTCGGTCGAGTGATAGCGCTATGCAGAAATGGGGAGTGGCAGTTATTGGTGCTTCTTCTTGTCAGACACTTTGCGCATGTATGCGCGGCCAAATTCACTGGTAATCTTAAAATCATCATCTGCACGTCAGACCATTACCGCTCGCGCGGATTTCTTCGGCCACGTTCATCGCAAGAACCGGCGATCTGAGCCGCTTCGAGTCGCCGCGTATGCTCATGGGTTACCTCGGCCTGGTCCCATCCGAACACTCCAGTGGAGGAACTATTCGTCGCGGTGGGATCACCAAGACCGGCAACCGCGAGGCCAGACGGATGCTGATCGAAGCTGCCTGGAGTTATCGCTATCCCGCCCGCATCGCGAAGGAGAAGGCAGAGATCCTCGTTCGCTTGCCGAAGAACATCCGTGACATCGCATGGAAGGCACAGACCAGACTGTGCGCTCGCTATCTAACCATGATTGCACGGAGCAAGAAGCCCACCATTGTTGTCGCTGCGCTCGCTCGTGAGCTGGCCGGCTTCATCTGGGCTATCGGTCAAGAGATGAGGATCAGCATGACGACCTGAGTTGTGACGCCCGCCTTTTCGGGTGGGGAACCGGGCGGCAGGTCATGGTGATCCTCGAGAGCCCCTTGGGCCGGTGTACCTACCGACGCCCGCGCTAAGTCCGAGGCAAGCCTGCGACGACACACGTTCGTGCGGTATCGACCACGATGAACGTTTACGGAAACGCCTTGATGACGGCCAAGCGTGAGGCCAACAGCAAGGTCGTGAAGATGGCACTGAGGAGCGCTTAGGCCTATGCAAAAAACGCCAACCGTATCGGACAACCCCATAGCGGTTTTTGGCGACCGCTGCTAAATGGGGTTATCGGAGGTTGACGTTTTCGCTAAGTGGTTGCAGGCAAGCGACTTGTTGTTCCGAATGCTGTTGAACTCTTCGAAGATGCTGATACTGCTCTTCATAATCCACGCAGAGATTGGCTGCAACTGGCAACCGGTTTCAAGCAGCTTAATGTACTTTCCGGCTCTGCTGTGTAGCGGCTCGTCTCGGTAGTAGGCGCCCCCGTGCGATTCAATTAGGTGACTAAACTTCTTCATGCAGTAGGTATGCAACCGGTCAAGCGCCGCCGGCGGCCTGTTGACTGCGATGTCGCGCTGAATGGCGGCGACCAGCTCGTTCAAGGTCTCATTTTGGGTAAACCGCTCGATTGCATTTGCGTTCGGCATTCCTGTATCGCCCTGCAGCTTATGCACTATACGAAAGTAGCGGTCGGCCACGCCGGGTTCATCTTCGCGGCCACGGCGCGCTAGGACCGCGGCGCGATGATCCCACAGTGCGACCAAGACACGGGCAACGGTTGCGTTATCCTCCATGCCGATAAGGCTACGCAGCCGCTTGCCCTTCGAGCCCCCCAGTTCGATATCTCTCACCATCGATACTGATACCAAACTCATCATCGAAGAAAGCGGCAAACGTCCGATCAGAAAAGTCGAGGACGTAGCCTGCACCTTGGCCGGTATTAACGCTTCTTCCAGCATCGTAAGCTCGCTCTGCTTTATGCGCGGCATCATCACTCCTCAGGGAGGTATCGTGCTAAGTCACGGCTGTCGTGCAGAAGGCGCAGCACCTCAACGCGTGCGTCTACAACCCGGTACAGCACAAAATGTCGTGGGGCGTTCACTCGATCACCAGCTACGCGGTCGCGACTACCTGCTAAATGATAGGTCCAGACGCCCTCCGGCAGTTCCTCGCGCTGCGTGGCTCCCGCCCGGAAAGGATCGTTGCCAAGATCGATAAGCGCTTGCCCGACCAGCATCTCGTAACGATCGGCAGCGGCTCCGAAGTGCGCCAAGCTCCAATCTATGATCTCGATGAAATCGCTGTCCGCTGGCGCCGTAAGCGAGACCTGGTAAGGCAGCCGCTTCACTTTCCTGCACGCAGCTCGCGCAGATGCAGCGTTATATCAGTAGGCGACTTCAAGGTGACGTAATCGCCGCGTTCGATTGCGTCAATGCCATTCTGCGCTGCGCCCCGAAGCCACTCAATCTTTGCGTGATCCTCGGCGTCGCGCTGTTCTAGTAAGCGCAGCCCCTCACGCACGACTTCACTCGCATTGCTATAGCGGCCGGCCTTAATACCAGAGTCAATTAAGCTATCGAAATGCTCGGTTAGGAAAACGTTTCGTGTCGGCATTGCATTCCTCGTTTCTTAGGATAACCCTGTATGGCATTAGATGCCATATTTTTCTCTTCACCGGAATCGAGGCCGACATCGTTCACCTCTTACTTCAAAGTCGAAGGAATGTGCAGGGTATCGAACCGCGCGACTACCAGGAATATCTTGGTCCGTCCGAGAGGCCGCCCATTCACCTCCTGCGCATCCTGCCATCCGACAAGATGAGGGCCAGACTCGTGGGAGCGAACCTCATTACCAACCAGCAAGTAAGTCTCTCGATAGCCAATGACCAAGACGTCCAAACGAAGTGCCGGCCTTCTGATGTATCGCAACACCTCGACGGAGTCGAGGTGTTGCTCGTGCATCCAGGCGGACCCTATTGGTCGAAAAAGAACGAGGGTTCCTGGAGCATTTTCCAAAGGCGAATACGAGGCCCGAAGAGCAGCCGCTTGCTGCGGCCATCCGCGAGTTTCAGGAAGAGATCGGATTCAAAGTTTCCGGGCCATTGGTTGAGCTAGGTTCAATCCAGCAAAAGAGCGGCAAGCTCGTCCTCGCGTGGGCCTTTCAAGCTGCATTTCGGGATTAGCAAAACGTCGTCATCTCGACCGGAGGCGGCGCACTTGCCGCCGTAGTTGAGAGACCCCGCATTTCGTTTTTGCAGTTGCTGTAGCTGTTGCCGTTGCTTTTTAGTTGTCATCCTTCGCGAAGCGGAGGATCTGCTTTGCCTTTGATGTTGTCGTTGTTCTTGCTATTGGGAATTAGCGTGGGGCTGCAGCACCAAAAATAATCGCCACACCCTGTCGATTTCCCTACACCTCCTTCGACGTATCAATAGAGCGAGCAAATATGCTCTAAGAAGAGGAGAAGCAATGCGATTTCTGTGCGTCTAAAATCCCGCCAAAGCCGAGGGCGCCCCACCCACCCCAGAGACCGAGATCCGCCAACTCTACGAACAACCCGCAAAATGCCCAGCCAGCCCTCGCCGCCAAATAAGCCGCGACACTTCCACATTCATCCCAACTCAAAGAGGACAAAGAAAATGCGATTCATGGTCATGGTCAGAGCAACGAAAGAATCCGAACAAGAAGGCGCCGTCCCCGATCCACAGCTCATGGCCGACATGGGCAAGTACAACGAAGAACTCATCAAGGCTGGCATCCTGCTCGCCCTCGATGGCCTCCATCCCAGTTCCAAAGGCGCACGCGTCAAGTTCTCCGGCAAGTCTCGCACCGTCGTCGACGGCCCCTTCACCGAAACCAAGGAGCTTGTCGCCGGCTTCTCGATCTTGCAGGTCAAGTCCCTTGAAGAGGCCATCGAGTGGGTCAAGCGTAGCCCCAACTGCCACGCCAGCGACTACGAAATCGAAATCCGTCAGGTCTTTGAGATGGAAGACTTCGCCCCCATCCTGTCCGAAGAAGAGATCCAGCACAAAGAACGCCTCCGCGCTGAGCTGCCAAATCAGACCGCGAACAAATAGCCGCTCTTGCACTCCCCGTTTGAAGCTGGTGTGATCGGTAGCAGTGTCCGCTACCGATCTACACCGCACCATCGAAGCCGTCTGGCGCATCGAGTCCGCCCGCGTCATCGCCGGTCTAACCCGCCTCACCCGCGACGTCGGCCTCGCCGAAGACCTCGCACAAGAGGCACTAGTAGCAGCACTCGAACAGTGGCCGCAATCCGGCGTGCCAGACAATCCCGCGGCATGGCTCACCGCCACCGCCAAACGCCGCGCCATCGATCTCTTCCGCCGCAACGCCGTCGCCGAGCGCAAACACCAAGACCTCGCCCGCGACCTGGCCACACTCGAGCTGACCGTGCCCGACCTCAACTCCAACCTCGACGACCCCATCGGCGACGACCTCCTCCGCCTCGTCTTCATCTCCTGCCACCCCATCCTCCCCACCGAGTCCCGCACAGCCCTCACCCTCCGTCTCCTCGGCGGCCTCACCACCGACGAGATCGCCCGCGCGCCTTCCTCGCCCCCGAACCCACTGTCGCCCAGCGCATCGTCCGCGCCAAACGCACCCTCGCCGACAAGCACATCCCCTTCGAAGTCCCCCGAGGCCCCGAGCTCGCCGCCCGCCTCTCCTCAGTCCTCGAAGTCATCTACCTCATCTTCAACGAGGGCTACTCCGCCACCGCCGGCGACGACCTCATGCGCTCCACCCTCTGCGACGACGCGCTCCGCCTCGGCCGCATCCTCGCCGAACTCACCCCCAACGAACCCGAGGTCCACGGCCTCGTAGCCCTCATGGAGATCCAGGCCTCTCGCACGCGAGCCCGCATCAGCCCCACCGGGAAACCCATCCTCCTGCTCGAACAAAGCCGAGCTCACTGGGACCTCCTCCTCGTCCACCGAGGCCTCACCGCCATCGACCGCGCCCACAAGATCGGCAAACCCCGAGGCCCCTACCTCCTGCAAGCCGAGATAGCCGCATGCCACGCCCGAGCCCGCACCCCCGAAGAGACCGACTGGCCCCGCATCGTATCCCTCTACACCGAACTAGCCCACCTAACCCCATCCCCCGTCATCGAGCTCAACCGAGCGGTAGCCGTCTCCATAGTCCACGGCCCTCAGGCCGCCCTCGACCTCGTAGAAGCCCTCGCCACTGACCCGTCCCTCGACCGCTACCACCTCCTGCCCAGCGTCCGCGCCGACCTGCTCCTCAAACTAAACCGCCCCACCGAAGCCCGCCACCACTTCGAACAAGCCGCCGCCCTAACCCAAAACACCCGCGAACGCGCCCTCCTCCTAAGCCGCGCCGCCGCCTGCCAAACCAAGTAAAACTACTTCCAACATAGAAATTGTCATCCTTCGCCATAGGCGGAGGTGATTGTGATCCGACGGAGCTAATCAGCGATACGTGCGACGTCGAGTGGCCGCCCCGCTCAGGAAAACACATAGAATTTCCTGAAGTGGATCGGGGAGACTGGTTTTCCCTCGACCATGCCCGCAAGTTCATCCGGGCGGAGCAAGTCCCGTTCCTGGAAGCTTTAAGATTGCTCAATGCCTGAGAGTCATTCCAGTTCGTTTCGAACCGGGAGTAAGGTCGCACTCCAGCCGCAGCACGATCGGAGTGTGGTCTGACGGTTTCTCGAATGTCCGAGGTCCTTTGTCGATTTCACAGCTTTCCAGTCGCTTGACCAGATTGGGAGTGAGCAGGAAGTGATCGATTCGAATGCCGCGGTTATGTTCGAACGCTTGCCGGAAGTAGTCCCAGAACGTGAACTGGCCAGCTACTCCGGGATGCAGCGACCGGAACGCGTCGGTGAAGCCGAGTTCGAGCATCGCCCGATAGCGGGCACGCGGCTCTGGCTGAAAGAGTGCATCGTGAATCCAGGATGCCGGTTTATGGCAATCAATGTCCTCTGGAATGACATTGAAGTCGCCGCCAATGACGGTCGGCACGTCGCTCCAGCGTAAGGTCACCAACGACGATGTGTGCCATTGTCGGAGCCGGATATGCCCTCCGCAAAATGGACCGAATGCGAGCCACCCAACTCGTCCGGGTGGAATGGCTTTGGAAGGTAATCATCCGCGCCGCTTTGGAGCCCTTGGACGCGATCTCTAGTTGCCCCTCGCGTTGTCAACATCAATACCGGAACATTCGAGCGTTGCCTGACCCGTTTCAACACCTCGAATCCGTCCATTCTCGGGAGCATGACGTCCAGGATGATGAGTTGAAACCGCCGCTGCTGCGAGAGGTAGATACCCTCTTCTCCCGTTGCGGCAGCCGTCACATCAAGGCCATCGCTTTCGCAATACTCGCGGATCAAGTTGCCCAATGACAGGTCGTCGATCAGGAGCAGATGCGGAGAACTCTCACCGGCATTTTGGGATGAGGCGTTCATCTTCTCTTCATTTTGCTCCTTTAGTGGATTTATTTGTCGAGAAATGTCGTCCCGTGGCGGGGGAGGTGGTCAACAGGGAGATGGCAATTTTCCTGTGAAGATTCCTTCTGCATCATCTCTCCGAAAAACTCAATCAGTTAGACATTTCTCGACAATCGGCAGGTTCGTACAGCGAGATGATGTGTCAGGAGTGAGCGCAGGCGCAAGTAGGGATGAGGTAAAGGTGCTGACGTGAAGGATTTGGCGGCTCGTGAGAAATTTAGCGCGTCCGCTAAGGCAATGGCGGACTTCATGAGATTGATGAGGTTGCGTTTCATGTCCGACCTCCGCGACCTGCTCTGCGTGGGGAGAATCCGTGGAAATGGCCCGATGTCGAGATGCTGAGAATGCGACAGTCGTCCGCATGGCGAACCGAAGGACGATGCAAAGGCCATATCAGCTCAAGATGCCCCGCAGTGACTATGATGCCGGGCGCTGAAAAGCGTTAGCTCCAAGGCAACCAAAAGTTCGTTATTCAAAAACCGAATAACGAACTTCCGCATGGGAATTGGACACAATCTCCGGATGCCAGCAATGGTTATACAGCAGTGGAGATCTGACTCCGTACGATCCTGACCGATCTCCGTAGCTCGCCATCCATGCCGGTTCGTCCACGAGACGCCAAGATGGCCGCCGGTGTATCAGGAGATTTGCAATGCCCGAAATGCCCGAGATGCGAAAGCCAGTTGCCTCAGAGCGCGCCGCGAGACCGATTTTCGGCCCAGGCGCACAATCTCTTCTCAACAGCAATCAGGCCGCGCAGTTCCTTGGAGTTCATCCCAGAACGCTTCAGCGGATGGTCTTACGCGGGGAGATCACCGGCGTGCGCGTCGGAAAGTTATGACGCTTCGTTCCGTCCTCCATCCGAGATTGGATTCAAGAGCACAACATCGCCAGTTGACGTTAAATTCACCGACTTCTGCGGTGTTCTCGCTGGTTTGGGCCTTGCTTTCAGCTACGCTTAACCCAGCCATTCGTGCCGTGAAGTCAGGGAGAAATGCCTTGATAGATCGCACACGATATCAATTCGGAAGTTTATCGCTCAAGAAACGGGCGAAGGGAGCCGACGTTTGGGAGTTCCGGTACTACGAGACGCAGGCCGATAACACGAGGAAGCGTAAAGCGACCTTTATCGGAACCACGACTCAGTACAAGAACAAGTCAGATGCTCGGGTTGCAGTTGAAGCCCTTCTCCTAAGACTCAACGAAGAAAAACCACAGCATCACCTGGGTGCTGTCACCTTCGGCGCGGTTTGCGACCGGTACATCGAGGAAGAGTTGCCAGAACGCTACTCAACCCGGAAGTCGTATCTGTCGAATATCAAGCTGCACATTCGCCCAAGGTGGGAGCGTTACCTGTTGCACCAGATCCGGCCCAATGGTGGTCGAGAGTTGGTTGAAGAAAATGGAGATGGCCCCGAAAACGAAGGCTCATATCCGCGGCGTCATGCACCTCATGTTTGAGTGCGCAGGCCGCTGGGAACTCTTTAACGACCGTCGAAACCCCATGCAGATGGTCCGGGTTAAGGACAGCACCAAACGGCGTCAGCGCCCAACCGTTTTGACTGTGACTGAGTACAAAGCCATCCTCGCTATGCTAAAAGAGCCATATCGAACGATGGTGATTGTTGCCCAATGCCTCGGTCTTCGCGTGAGCGAGATCGCGGCGCTCCAGTGGCAAGACTTCGATTTCGAGCATCGTCAACTTCTCGTACAGCGGAGCATCGTGAACGGGCAAGTGGGTGATGTCAAAACGGAGTATTCACGGGACCACGTAGCGCTTCACGAGGCGCTTGTGGAGGTTCTACTCGAATGGAGCAAGCAAGCCCTGCCAACGGAAGAAGGCTGGGTCTTTGCAAGCCCTCTGACGAACAGACCTTACCAGGCGACCGAGATTCAGAAGCGGCACCTTCGGCCTGCAGGATGGTGTCTGGTGGAATGTCCGAAGTGCGGTGTTGGTTCGGGCGTCTGGTGTCGGCAGGATCGTCCGACACCGAATGGCGCTCGGCTATCCATCCACAAGGAGCGCCGGGCTTCAGCCGGAAAGTTCGGTTCGATTGGTTGGCATACGTTCCGCCATACCTATCGTTCCTGGCTCGATGAGACAGGAGCACCGATGAAAATCCAGCAGGAACTCATGCGTCACGCGTCGATTCAAACGACCATGAATGTCTACGGACAGGCAATGGCGTCGTCGAAGCGGGAAGCGAATCGGAAGGTTGTAGAGATGGTGCTCAAGCTGTTGAAAGCAAGCGCCTGAAACCGTGAATTTCGCGAACGGGAGTCAGTGGGAGTAAAACCAGAGGCGGAATCAATCAGAGTCGGCTTGTAAACTGCTTGATTTGATTGGTTGCGGGGGTAGGATTTGAACCTACGACCTTTGGGTTATGAGCGAAGTTAAACATACGTATGTTGTTGACTATAAGGCACTAATGGCGACTCAAAAGTACGGAAAAGTACGCATCGGACAGGCTATCGGGAGTGCATCGGGAGTGAATTTGTCAGGTTGCATTGTGTGCAAAGGTCGTAGGATTTAGTTCGCCCTCGAAAACTTGAAATCGAACGTTTCAGCCCATTTTTCGAGTTTCACTCCCGACTGACTCCCGATGATCTACGGATCGACGTGCGTTCTGCAATTTACAACTTGGCTTTGAACCGTGGGACCGACCGTACATCCGGCAAAATGAGGTATGAAAGGTCTCGCCAAGGCGATCCTCAGAAGAGCCGCTGGATTACCTGAGGGCACTCCGGTCGGGACAGAGATGTTCTTGGATCTGGGGTCGAGGGCAGCAATCAAGCAGGCTCTCCTTCGATGTTTTCGCAAGCGCGAGCTAGTGAGGGTCGCCAGAGGAATCTATGTGGTTCCGGTCGTCGGCCGTTTCGGAAGCAGAGCTCCGTCTGCCCACCTGCTTATCGAAGAGTTGTCCAAGCAACGGGGTGAAGTGATTGTGCCATCGGGTGCCACATCCGCGAATGCTCTTGGACTCACCACTCAGATGCCCGTTCATATGGTCTTTTGGACATCCGGCAGGAGTCGAGAACTAAATCTCGGAAAGCTGTTGCTCCACCTGTCGCATGTGCCGTCTTGGCAACTTGCGCTCGCTACGGAACCCGCCGGGGAGATCGTCCGCGCTCTTGCGTGGGCCGGCCCGCTGAGAGTTCACGCCGTTTTGAAGGAGATCGAGGTAAAGGTTCCCCGAAGCGAGCTTAAGAGAGTCGCGCTGCAAAGCCCACGGTTTCCAGGATGGCTCGCCAGCGCCTTGATCCGATCTGTCGGGAGTTACAGGTGATTGCGATCTAAAGCGAACCTTTAATAACAACTCGGACTATTCAAGGATAAGCCATCATGCTTTAATAGCTGTCAGGGTTATTCAAGGATGTCTAAACCTCTGGGAACCGCAAATAAGAGCCACTACGTCACCTCTACAGTATCCGGGGAGCGAGTCCGTGCGTTTGTTCCAGCGCCTCTGCCTCCCGACTCACGGACGCTTGATTTGTCCTCACTGCAGACGATCCTTGCAGAGGCGAATCAGGCAGTGGGTCGGCTCGATGGGATGACCTCGGCCTTTCCAGACCTGAATCTCTTCCTATATTCCTACGTCCGCAAGGAGGCGGTACTTTCCTCTCAGATTGAGGGAACGCAGTCCTCGCTCTCCGATCTGCTGCTGTATGAAAACGCAGAAATACCGGGTGTTCCCCTCGATGACGTGCAGGAGGTCTCCAACTATGTTGCGGCCCTCAATCATGGACTAAAGCGGCTACGCGGCGGCTTTCCGCTCTCGCTCCGCCTTATTCGCGAGATTCACGAGGTCCTGCTGGCGAAGGGCAGAGGGAGTCATGCCCAGCCGGGAGAGTTTCGCAAGAGCCAGAACTGGATTGGCGGCTCGCGGCCTGGAAACGCTACCTACGTGCCCCCGCCGCCGGAGTACGTCATGGACTGTCTGGGAGATTTGGAGTCGTTTCTCCATCCCGAAGAGGACTCCCTCCCCCTGCTGATACGGGCCGGACTCGCACATGCCCAGTTCGAGACGATCCATCCATTTCTGGATGGTAATGGAAGAGTGGGGAGACTTCTCATCACGTTCATGCTCACCGAAAAGCAGATGTTGCGTGAGCCCGTTCTTTACCTCAGCCTATTTTTCAAAAAGCATCGTCGTTTGTACTATGACCGGCTCAATGGAACACGCGACGATCAGGGCTGGAAGGAATGGCTGGACTTCTTTCTTCAAGGCGTGAGGGACACCGCGAACCAAGCGGTGAACACCGCTATTGAGATCGACAAGCTATTCCGTGCAGATAAGGAAAGAATCGAGCGATTCGGACGTGGCGCCCCGTCGGCTTTGCTTGTCTTCCAGCTCGCACAGGCGAATCCTATGTTCTCGATCAAGCACGCCGCCCGCGAGTCAAAGCTCAGCTTCCCGACGGCATCGGCAGCGGTCCAGCGGCTAACCGAGGCTGGAATTCTGGAAGAGTCTAGCGGGAAGCGCCGGGATCGCCTTTTCGTGTATACGAAGTATTTGGATGCTCTCAATCGTGATCTCTGAGCCTCACAGAGGATGCACTTAGAGCGGCAGTCGATGGCCCTGGCATGCCCGCCTTGTCCATCCGATGCTGACAGACGCAACAATACCTTTGCATACGCTTCAAGACGGTGTTCTCTTATGCGCTGAACGCATAAGAGAACACCTGAAGGACAAGGCCGCTATGGAAGCGATGGTGGATGCAAGTGGCCTCGACTGGATTATCGTTCGCCTACCCTTTCTCAGCGACGATCCAGCTACGGGAAACATTCACGTCTTCTCTGCTGACTCTGGAGAGATTGCTCACAAGCTGACTCGTGCCGATCTTGCCGCTTTCATGGTCGCTCAACTTTCCAGCGATGAATATCTCCAGAAGGCCGTGGCCGTCGCCAACAGCTAGCAGTCGACATGAACACCCGTGAATGCGCAAGCGCAGCGGATGTACGCCTCGGAGAAGACGGGCATCGCCGGCACTCTGAAATGGCGACCGTGAGTTGGTTGAACGACCAGTAAATCCATCACCCAGGCTATGCAATAGGAGATGACAATGAGAACGTTTGAACTTCGCGTGTACACACTGCGCACCAAAGAGGCGCTCGAATTCTACATGAATCAGATCTATCCCCGTCATCTCAGCAGCTTTCCGCTGTTCGGAATTGAGGCCCACGGCTTCTGGACCGCCAAGGAGGATGCCGAGCCACGGCTCTTCTTGCTGGCCTCCTATGCGGCGGGCGAAGAACCCGGCGAGGTTGCTCGGCGGTATATGCAAAGCAAAGAATTCGCTGAGGACATCAGGAACTGATCGCCACAGCCAGGAGAGCAGCTAGAGAAAGCAGTATAGCGTTATGTATTAGATGTCTCCACTTTATAAAATCTAGCAACGCTATATCAGATGCGCAGCATTCGTAAAAGTATCACCGTCCGCTACGGGTTACGGTGTAAAGAAGGTTTGCGTGTTTGAAGGGGTACACCTTCATACGGGGACTATCGACAGGAAGGGATTCAGATCATGGTCAGAAAAGCACACCGCCGTCCGATTTACGCAGGCAACACCTTGCTTTCTGGGGTTAGCAGCGCAAGAGAGGCAAGTCGACACAGTGGCGGTCCCGGCCCGCTCCTGCACTCTCCAAATGTCGCTGCCACAGTTTGCCCGGTGACAGCAATGTTGTGTCCACCCCGCAAACCGGTGATTCTAGCGGCGCTATACTTACTATTGATGGCTACGACGCTGGCAGCTAACAGGATTGCGGAACGAAAACTGCGTGACAGGCAGGCCCGTCGAGCACAGATCATCAGTGCCGCACGACGAATTGCGGAACTTGAAGGGTGGTCCAACGTAACTGTTCGGCGGCTATCCGACGAAATTTCATACAGCCAACCCGTCTTGTACGCTCATTTCGGAAGCCGCGAAGGAATTCTCGACGCAGTTGCTATCGAGGGCTTCCAGGAGATGGGCCTGGCTTTGGAGAAGGCACGGAAACGGCTTAAGGGTGGAAATACGGTCGAATCGGTCGCCGCCGCATATCTAGAGTTCGCCGCGTTTTCACCAGCACTGTATGAAGTGATGTTTTCGCTCAGCCTGAGCGTACCATTCGATGACGCGGCTACTCCTCCGGAGATGCGATTCGCGTTTGCCCAGCTCCCGGAGTTGTTTCAGGGGCAGGGCTCGAAGTCGGAGGTTCTACCGGAATTGTTTTGGGCGAGCCTTCACGGTATCGCCAATCTCACAAGAACCAAGCGAATTCCGCGCAGCCGTCAGAAAGAGCGCGTGAAGGCGCTCGGCGAGCTCTTCACGTTCCCAAGATGAACGGCATAGACGGTGAAAGCGCGATGACTGTAATAGGCGCGCTCTTGTCTTCTCGCGAACTAGGCAAGATGAGCCCTCACAAACGCGCTTCACGCCAGTCACCGGGTCTAAGCTTCCCCTAAGACGACTTGTCGAACTAACTCAGTCGGACCAGCGGCCCGCTTGTGTCAACCATAGAACCATCAACGGAACTGACGGTAGAAGCGTCCATTTGGGGACAAGCGGCGCAACCAGAGCATGGATACCGAGCACAAGGGCAAGAGTGAGACCTACGGCGACACCATACCGATGCATTTCCAAGGAAGTTCCCGCAATCCAGATGGCCGCGGGAAGATGTGATCCCATGCGTAATGCCCACCTTAGATACTTCTAGCCAGACAGACCGCAAGCCTCCACAACGGGCAACTGGACAGCTGCCCGATGGAGACCCAATCCTTACGGCGGACGATGTCGCCCACCGGCTCAACGTCAGCAAAGATTGGGTGTGGGATCATTCCTCGCGGAAGGTACCCCGTCTGCCTGTAATTCGCATGGGCGACGGCACGCTCCGATATCGCGCAAGCGCGATATCGGCATTTATCAGCGAGCGTGAGCGGCTTTCTTCGCAGTGCTATCGGACGCAGTTAGAACAGTTCTACCCACTGTTTTTCCCCGCATAAACGAGATTGCAATGGGCAAATCACATCAGACAGGATCGGTCGTTCTTCGTGGAAGCGCTGGTTTGGCTTCTATCGCAAAGAGGTGATCGGCCCGGCATCAGAAAACGTCCGAGTCGTCCGTATCTCAATCCGCCTCGGCCTTAAATCGCAGATGACAAAGCTCGCCGCGCGTGAATCGCTTCGAGCGGAGATAGCTAGGCAAACGGGTCAAATTGCGGATGGCAGAATCTGAAAGTTGGAACTGTCACCTTCGAGTGGTTCGTTCGCAACCGCTAACAGAAACGGTTTACCGAAGAAAGCTCCGGCCCTTCGGGAAGACCCCAAAAAGTCTTGGCAAGGTCCATTTACTCGATGGCTTGGCCGACGAACTCACGCAATGGAAGCTGAAGTGCCCTAACCCATCTCCGGAGGCGTTCATCTTTGCGAATGCCTATGGGGGATTGCTGGATCACCGCTCCTCCTTCATTACCTCTTCAAGCTTGTCCAGACGATCCGCAAGCGCCTGGTCGACGTCGATCCTCAGGACCAACTCGATTACAGACTTCGCCGCCGTTACTCGGGCATGAGCCGGAGCTCGCTCATTGAGGGCGATCCGATGCAACGTCCGCGCCGCATCGTTGGCCATGCCTCGGAGAGAGTTGAGCGTGCTGTCGAGCATCTCCCGCTTTGCCAGATCGTAACTCTTCGCGAATCCAGGCTCCTTCAGCCAACGCCGCAACGTCGATTCGCTGATTCCCGCTGCCTGCGCTGCATCGCCGATCGATCCATGCTGAAGCAGGGCGGCGATGGCGGACTCACATTTTCGCGAGAGTTTTTCTCCGTGTCCTGTCAACTGCGTCCTCCTGCGTCCATGAGTTCTCCTGCCTCACCGCGAGGACTTGTTAGGAATCGATTAGAAGAAGGGAGGGAAGCTGCAGTAAAGGTGGCACACAGGGGGAAACCATGCCCACAGAACCACCACAAGCAGCCTCCCCCGTCACTGAGGGCAGCCGATGCCCTCAGGGTAGACAGCCCGGTCGTTGCGTGGGGGAGAAAGGAGAAGGAACCCCACCGGACTGTCCAAACTTATCTCGTCCAAAGGTCATCTTTGGTCGGAAGTTCTTTCGGTTTGGCGTCCGGATCGACGACCAGCGCATCGGCGAAGTCTTTCCAATACCGGCTCGAGCCTGAAGGAATAGGCGGGTAGAGCAGCGTGGGAACAATCGGGTCGTACAAGGCTTGATTCAACAGGTCTCGGGCCTGCAGCCCGTTACCGACAGTCCCTATGTCAATTCCGCGCAATATGTCGCGCAGAAGCTCCCGCTGCTCTTTGAGGCTTTGTAACTTCGGGATGAAGGTCTGGGCGAATTCGAAGGTGACATTTTGAACAGCGGACATCCTCTCGTCCTCTGCACGCTTCAGTACAGCCTTTGCGACACTTAGCTCATTGGCCATCTGGCCGGCGATCGTCTCAGCGTGCTGTAGCTCCTCAGCGGCGAACAAGCTTTCTCGGCGTGCTTCGATGAGATCCGGAGGCATGACGTCGGATGTGCCCTGGCGGATCTGGTCGGCCTTCCACTGAACCACGCCGTGCTCGACCTTCAGGCTTTCCTTGCGGGAGACGTTCGCGGCTGTCAAGGCAGCAGCGGCGCGGTTTGCAATCTTCTGAGCTTCCTGAACGGCTGCGGCGGCTACGGCTACGCCTTGGTGGGCATCTTTGAGCTTGTCGCGAGACGTGGGGGCGTTCGCCGTTGGCGGCGTGGAGGGGTCTGGCATGAGTATTCCTTTCGGGTTTCGTTGGGTTGAGATTCGCTACAGCGGGTCTACTTACGAGGCCCGGGCCATCTGCTGATCAGCCGCCTGCGAGCGGGCGAAGGTCAGCGTTCTACGGTCGTAGGTAACTGGGAAGGCTCCGGTCTCTCCGCTGCGTTGCTTTGCTACGATGAGCGCTCCGTCTGACTTCAGCTTTCCCATTTCGTCATCCCACTCGCGATGGGCGAGGACGATGCAATGGGCGTCATTCTCAAGTTGAGACGACTCTCGCAGATCACTCATCGTTGGGCGGCGATTGGCTGCCATTCGATCTTGCCGAGATAGTTGCGACAGGACGATAACGGGAACCTGCTCGTCTTTCGCCAAGCGGGTAAGCCCGCGGGAGATGGCGGCCACTCGCAGCCGTTCATCCTTGCCCGGAGCATTGACGATCTGAACATAGTCGACACCAATGAGTTTCACACCGTGGCGCCTGATGGCGAGCCGAGACGTTGCGGTGATCTTCTCAATGCTGATGCCGGCCGCGTCGACGATGTGCAGGGGCCACGATTCGACTACAGCCGCCGCCCTAACGATCGCCTGCATGTCCTGCTCAGTGGCCCATTTCGTATCTCGAACCCGCGGGAAGGAAACCCCGGAGACGACGGAAAGAATGCGCCTGAGGATCTGCTGTTCAGTCATCTCCAAGGAGAAGAGCAGGACAGGAACGCCCTGACGAACGTTGGCGATCGCAGACTGGATGAGCAGGCTCGTCTTTCCCACGCCACTCTTCGCGCCAACGATGGTGATCTCTCCGGGCTGGTACCCGCGCGTCATCAAATCAAGGCCATGAATGCCACTGGGCAACCCCAGCAGTTCGGTAGGCCGATCTTTCTCCTGTCGCATGCGATCCAGCAGCACGGCCATCTCCTGACCGGCCCCCTTGTGGAGCGAGTCGCCCTGGCCACCCCGGATTTCCAGTAAACCTGATTCGCTTCGATCAAGAAGCCCCTCCGAAGTTGTCCCGGGCTCCTCTGCTTCGGCGGCGAGAGATTTCCCGAAGGTACAAATCTGGCGAAGAGAGGACTTGTCTTTGATGATTCGAACGTAGGAGCGTACGGAGAAATTCCGCGGAATTCCATCTTCAAGGTTGAGGACATAAGCAACGCCGCCGACTGCCTCAAGCTGTTGAGTTGAACGGAGTTCTTCAGGAACGGTCGTAGAGTCCGCAGACGATCCGCGAAGCAAAAGCCTAGAGATGCACGCGAAGATGGTGCGATGAGAGCTCAGGTAGAAGTCGCGAGCAACCAGATATTGAGAGGCTTCGTAGAAAGCATGGTTGTCGATCAGAATTGCACCAAGAACGGTGCGCTCAGCGTGAATGCTGGAAAGCGGGCTCTCGTCGCTCATGCCGCACCTCGTGATTCGTAATCAACCCCGTCGTAGAGTGTTGCTGGATCAACGTAGGAAGCCTTAGCACCACTAGGACTTGCTGACCTGCTCTTTGTAGCTTCAATCCACTTTTGAAGCGTTTCAGTGGTGTCGAAAAGGTGACTTTCCCACTGCGTGTAGCGCTTGCCGTTCGTTTTCGGATCCCGGCCCATATGCCAATCGCTCTTTGCAAGACCATCAACGGCTGAGAGCATGAGCACAATTGCTTCCTTCAGGTCTCCGTTAGCTTGTTTCATGCAATCCTCGAGACGCGAGAGACCTTTTTGATTGCGCAACCGCGTCAGGGTGTATGCGACAGCGCTTCGTCCGGTCAGGCTGAGAAAGTGGTTGAAGACCTGGGAAACGGCCTCTTGTTTTTGTATTAGAGATAGAGACAGAGAAGAAGAGCTTTCATTCTGGTTACCATCAGCTTCTTCTAAAACAAGCTTCTGGTTATTTTCAGAAACCAATTGCTTTTTCTTGTGTCCCCGTCCCCCCTCTTTTCCATTCACCTGCATCTGCTTGCGGTAGGTTTGCTGCTTTTCAGCTATCACGGCTAGCCGGGGGTTGTAGCGATACAATCCGTCCTCAGTCTCGACAAACTTCTTGAGGAGGATTTGCCGGGATTCTTTCCACTCTCTTGTGGAGAGTCTTGAGATTCTCCGAAGCCGGTCCTCGTCATTGTCGAGATACGCTTGCTTTTCGGACTGCCACGAGGTGAAGAGGAGGAGGCAGTATGCTCCGACTTCCTGAGCAGACATCAAAATGACGTCAGGAGAACTCAAGAAGTCGCCAGCGTAAAATTGGAATGCGGGGGCTTTATTATTCACCCGACCTCCGCGCATCGTGTAGAATCTGCTTCAGACATAGGTACTCCTAAAGCCCTGCCAGGGGCCTTTTGTATGTTTGAGATGGAATAGAACTTGGGGAGTCAGTTGCCCGACTTACGCCACCCGCCAGTTGCACCCACACCCTCGGGGCGGTTGGGCGCACCATCCACAGTGGCGATCAACTCGTGCTCAGGACCACTCGCGTGCTCAGGATTACTCGCGCGGGCTGCTGCGTATCGTTCGACCAACTTAGCGTTCGGTCGGACAGATAATCCCGGTCTCGCAGAGCCGACAAATCGAATGGCTCCACGACCTGGGAAGAATTCCCAAAATCCACCAGAATCGTAGACTCTGGTTTGTGCCTCGGTTTCAGTCAGTTCAATAGTTTTTCCAAAGCCGTCACGCGCAACTCTGCCGTGGCGATTGTAGATTACGTATGGCTTTGCGATACCATCCATGGTGCTCCTCCAGGATCAAGACGTAGACCTCCCTCGGGAGCCTACTGGGGAACGGCCCCTTCCGTTAAGTGAAGCAATCAGGATCAGGCGGGTTCCTGCCGATCGGTATCGCCGCGCCTGGACGCCGCAATGGTGGACATGATCCAAGCGTCCACTTCACTCTTCACCCACGCCACTGCTCGTCGGCCGCGACCGCCAAGCTTCACGCTCTTCGGGAAGCCCTCGGTTGTATAAAGTGCCGACCGGCATAGACCCGTTTTCGCCCTTACTTCGTCAGCCCTGAGCAGAACCTCGTTCATATTTTCCTCCTAAATCTAAAATCCCTATTCAGACTTTAGGTGGACAACCGTCTTCTCGTCTCTTACTATCTTCGTATGAAAAATTCACTGAACAGTGCGTTAGGTTTCGATCGTGATCCGAAGACCCTTGATACGCTCGCCGAGTTCATTAACTCAACTAGCGACACTGCAGCAAAGGAACTTGTGAGACTTAGGGAGCTATGTATGGGGTACTATCAATCCCCAAGTCCCGAGCTCTGGATGCCTCTTCAAAGATTCCTAAACAACTATCCGATCCGCTTGCGCGTGGACACACATGAAGGCCAGCCCTTCTTCAACTACATGTCTGCCAGGCCTGCTGAGCGATTTCCTTTAACGCCTGAGTCTTCAGGTAGTAATCTGACATCTGAGGGTCTATCTAGTTATATTTATATAGCGGACGCCAAACTTCCCTCAATGGTCGTTCACATGTTGCAGAAGATGCAGGATGGCACGCTACACCTTCTCCGCAAGTGTGAGTATTGCGGGCTTTGGATGCATGCAAGAGGAAAGAACGTGCGCTGGTGCCCAAGTCCCCGCCGTTGCAAGAACAGCTTTTTTGAAAAGACCGACGCAGGCAGGGAGGCCAGCCGACTTCGTCAACGGGCCCACTACAAAGCGACGAAAGAACGGGACGAGAGGTCACTCTCAATCGCCAAAAGGGACGCTACGGAGTAGTGACCAGGCTGAAGCTATTACGTATGCACTACGTAAGCCTGTTCCGGTAAGCAGCTAAGTTGTTGATTTGATGGTGGGCACAGCAGGATTCGAACCTACGACTTCCACCGTGTGAAGGTAGCCATCCAAACGCAACTTATTGACGGTAAAGCAGTTATGAGACGGCATAACCGGCAAAACCGGCCCAATCGGCGGTATTTGCCACAAAAATGCCACAAAGCCAAACTAAACCAAGTGGGCATGAGCTGGTCCGCGGGGAACCAGCTCAGCTTGGCTCAGACAAAGTGCAACCAGCCATCTGCGTTTTTACAGGTAAACTCTTCAGGAGTGCCTGAAGATTATGATGAGTTGCAGAGGTGGCAGATGGATATCTTCATGGAGAACTTGACGACGACTGAAGCGGCTGTGGCAGCAGGGGTCTCTCTGCCTCAGATCAACAGAGTCATCGATGACAGAATTCTTCCAGATAATTGGTACAGCACCTCGCCCGTGCGTACCTTCCGCACCGATGCCTGCCTGTTCATCGCCTTCTATTACGAAGCCGCTGACTGGCTGACGGCATCTGCGCGATTGCAAACCATCCGCAATGCGGCAGCCCTACGCTCCTCCTGGGAGGACTGGAAAGACTACGCGGTGGTGGACCACTTTCTGACCGTTCGCTTCAACGATCTTTGGAAAACGGTGGACGGAAGGCTCCATAGGCTCGTGGCCGCTGAGAACATGGTAGTAGAAGACCCCGAAATCCTGAGCGGCACCCCGGTTATACGAGGTACGCGTGTTCCGGTCCACAGTGTGGCAGCGCTCCTCGACGAGGGCACCCCCTTGGAGGAGATCTTGCGGGCATATCCCAGTGTGACGGGATCGCAGGTAGAACTCGCCTCCATCTACGCGAAGGCCGTGCCACAGAGGGGGCGCCCGAAGCAGATGCGCTTCCCCGCCGCCACCAAGGTCGTCAGCGTCACCCGCGGGCGTCTACCAGTTCGGGCGAGCTGATTTGGTTCCCAAATTCCTGATCGACGAATGCCTTAGCCCGGCTCTCACGCTCCTTGCACGAGACCGCGGCTTCGTAGAAAGCTCCCACGTAACGTGGCTCGGAAAGAGCGGCTGGAAAGACTGGGAGCTCAAACACTTCATTCTCACAGGTGACTGGACGTTTGTAACACGGAACAGCGTCGATTTCCGAGGACGAGCCACTTTACCTGGTCTACAGGGTCAGTATGCTGGTGTTCCCTTACATGCTGGCCTTGTTTGCATCAATGGACCGGAAAGAATAACCGCGCAAACAGAAACTGATCTCTTCGGAGTTGTTCTCCAGGTCATTGGAGTCGCTGAGCTAGTAAATGAAGTCATTGAGATCACTCTCCTAGAGATGCCGGGTGAATACGAAGTCCACCGCTACGCTCTTCCCAGTACGGAGTCGTAGACTTCCATGCCATGGAACTGTCAAAAACGTAAGTTATTGACGGCGCAGTGGTTAGCAGACGGCTGAACCGGCTAAACCGGCCTAATCGGCGTACTTTGACACCAATTTGACACCAAATCTAGGGCCGTGAGCTGCACTGTGGCGGGGCAGCTCACAAGCATTTTGTCTCCCGAGGGAGCTAACCTTGTACAGCATGGATATCCTGGAAGAACGGCGTTCCGGTCCTGGTCTCGAAGACGTTCAGGTACTCCGCGTCTAGGTCTTCCGAGTGCGGATGGCCAAGGTGCGGAGCGTAGATGAAGCTAAGCCGCGCGTGGTGCTCTTCTGAAAGCCACATCGGGAAGACGTTGAACTTAGCATTGCCTGGGAACATCGCGTAAAAGGCCGAGAGGTTGCCAACACTCTCTTCCATCGCTTGAGCACGGGCCTCCACGAACGCGCGATGCAGGGCGGGGACGGCCTGCCTAAGCTGGTCGGCGTCTTTGGCCGCAAGCAGGACCCGCAGCGAATACTCGCCGTGTGCCTTCTTGTCGAGCGCGCGGATGACGTCGCTGAGGTCGTCCACGCCCTTGTCGGCAGCTCGACCGCCGGCCGTCTTGTCCATGGAAGCGAAGTCGCGGCCGCTCATTAGACGGTTCGCTACGCCGACCTTGAAGAAGGAGGCGAACTTCTCCTGATTGTCGACTTCCTTACGGGCTGCTGTGGCCGACTTGGGCCGCCACGTCGAACACACCACCGTGTCGCAATCAAGCCCTAGCAGACCGGAGAAGAGGCACGGCCTTGATGACTCGGGCGTCGTCACCAGCGAGAACATCTGGATGTGCCGCTTCCCAACTTGCAGTTGGTCATTCTGGAAGCCGACAGGACTGTTGACAATTTGGCGGTCGACGCCCGTATCGTGGCGAAGGTAGTCAGCCCCGGCCCATTCCTCAAGATTGAAGACATAGGAAAAGAACTGGAATGTCTGGTTTCTGTCGAGTTGCTGGAGGCCGATGGTGTTGCCGAGATTGGACATCAGGATGGTGGCCGTCTTCTCAAGGTCGGTCAGCATCCGTGAGTTCTCGTCAGCCTGTTCTTTAGGCTTGCGCTGGAACGGGTTTGCCGTGCCTGGCTCCATGGTCAGGCACCAGAAAAGGTCGATGCGACGGAAGGCCGCTTTCTCTTCGAGGAACGCCAGCCGGTCTCGCACGAAGCCCTCGGTAGCGGCATTGCCATAGGTGTTCTGACGGGGAAGGTCGAAGCCGGACATCACTCGCGCGTACTGATAGAGGCATGATCCCTCGGGTAGTCCGCGTAGAGAACCCTCGATCCCGCGCACACGCGACTCGAGTTCCTGGTCGGTCAGCCCTTCCTCGTCAATCCCTTGGAGAGAGAGGAGGCGGCCGTATTCGCTTCCTCCGGCCTCCGGCTGGCCTTTCAGGCCACTTTTCCCACAGCTTGCACTTGCCGCCCCTGCTGGCGTGGGCCAGGGCCAAGGCGTGTTTGTGAGCAAACACAGCACAGCCATTCAAACCCGGAGGATCACCCAAATGAGCAGCATCGCCATCACGAACGAAACCAGCAACCACCACAACGTCACTTCCCTGCCCTCCGCTCCCAAGGCCCAGACCGCCAAGGAAGTCATCGCCGCCAACGTAAAACTGCTCATCGAGCAGCTGAAGGCGGGACACTCGGAAGGCCTCACCGCCTACCTCACCGCCACGGGCCGTTTCCACCACTACTCGTTCGGCAACATCCTTGAGATCGCACGGCAAATGTCATCGGCCACACGCGTAGCGGGCCTCCATGCGTGGAACCAGCTAGGCCGTAAGGTCATTAAGGGACAGAAGGGCATCCGCATCCTTGCCCCGGTGATCGGAGTTCGCCGCAAGAAGGACAAGGAAGCCGAGAAGGACATGACGAAGCAGAACCAGCCTGTCCTCGTCGGATTCCGTACGGCCTATGTCTTCGACGTGAGCCAGACCGAAGGCGCAGAGCTTCCCGACCTGCACGAACGGGTCAAGGGTGAGGTTGGCGCGTACCGCGAACGCCTGATCGACTTCGTCATCAGTCAGGGCATCGAGCTTGAGTTCAAGGAATCCATCGCCCCCGCTTTCGGCATGAGCTACGGCGGCAAGATCGCCCTACTCCCTGGACAGGCACCAGCCGAAGAGTTCAGCACGCTGGTTCACGAGGTCGCGCACGAACTGCTGCACAAAGCCGAGCGCCTCACCGCGACCACGAGGACGGTACGCGAGACAGAAGCCGAGGCAATCGCTTTCGTCGTCAGCCAGACCATCGGCCTTGACGCCGGGAACGCGGCCTGTGACTACATCCACCTGTACCACGGAAACGCCGCACTTCTGGCCGAAAGCCTTGAAGTCATTCAGCGTACCTCAGCCCTCATCCTCTCTGCGATCGAGCCGCCCGCAGTCAAGAAAGAGACCACCGATGCAACAACCGCGGAGGTGGCCTAATGCAGACCATTCTCCGCATCATCGAGAGGGCCGGAGGCTGGAATCCCGGCCTCTTGCTCAAGATCGAAAACACTCCCTACATGGCCCTCGTCATCGAGGCCATCGAAGAAGGCCCGTCCGGTCTGCCCGCCATCTCCATTACCCACTACGGCGAACAGAATGGCGACCTCATGCGCGACCCGGAGATGTGCTTCGAGCTTGGACTTGCAGGAGGGGCGCACCTGAATCCACATCTATCGCGCGACGGAAGGTGATTGCAAGGCATGCCCCATTCGTCAACAATGCACAAGAGGCAAGCAACGGAGTCTATCGGTACCGTTCGACGAGAGCACTCGGAAGGAAGTCATGGCC
>JAABUX010001791.1_pt1 | contig 31623 bp, 24 predicted proteins | sample 5561851 | NCBI WGS metagenome assembly JAABUX01 (sample SAMN10711883, study PRJNA513361) | rock metagenome | isolation source: Antarctica rocks | place: Antarctica: Victoria Land, Richard Nunatak red sandstone | collected 2016-01-03
CCTCGGGCTCCTTCGGGCTTCCAAAACCAAGTCTGACCCCCTCGGGCTTCCTGCCGCTCATGCCACTTGGTGTAATCGAACGAGGCCGGGGGCGCAAGCCCCTACTCACCGTGAACGGCTACCGTCGAGGATTGCCTTGAAGACCAATCCCGTCAAGAAAGCCTTGCGCGAGGGGAAGCCGCAGGTCGGCACCTGGCTCTCGCTGGGGAGCGTCGTCGGGGCCCGCTACATGGCGCGATCGGGCTTGCCGTGGCTGACGGTCGACATGGAGCACAGCCATACCGACATCAACACCGCCGCCCTGATGTTCGGCGCGATCGCCGACGCCGGGTGCGTCCCGCTGGCCCGGGTCCTGGACGGCCGGCACGACCTGATCAAGTCGGTCCTCGACTGCGGGGCGATGGGGATCGTGACGCCGATGGTCATGGGGCCGGACGAGGCCCGGGCGATCGTCGCGGCGACCCGGTATCCACCCCGGGGGAACCGCTCGGTCGGCGGCAGCCTGCACGCGATGAACTACGGCGCGACGGCCGAGGACTATTACGCCCGGGCCGATGACGAGATCCTCGTCGTGATCCAGACCGAGCACATCGCCGCCGTCGAGGTCGCCGACGAGACCTATGCCGTGCCGGGCGTCGACGCCGTCTTCGTCGGCCCGAACGACCTGGCGGCCTCGCTCCGGGGGCCGGACGGCTCGCCGCCATCGAAGCGGCTCCAGGAGGCGACCCTGACCCGGATTCGCGAGGCCGCCCGCCGCCAGGGGATCGCCGCCGGGCTCCACGTCTTCTCGATCGACGACGCCCGGAGGCGGATCGACGAGGGCTGGACCTTCATCGCCGTCAACAGCGAGCTGAAGTTCATGCTCCAGGGGGCGGCCGACGTCGCCCGGGCGACCCGGCAGGGCGACTCGACGACCGGGGGCGAGCTGGCGAAGTATTGAAAATCGGACCGGGCGTGAGGCCACATGGCGATGGCGGTCGTCCTGATCGGGACCCTCGACACCAAGGGCCGGGAACTGGCGTTCGTCCGCGACCTGCTCCGGGCCCGGGGGCTGGAGACGATCGTGGTCGACGCCGGCTCGCAAGGTCCCCCCGCGTTCGAGCCGGACGTCGACCGCGACGCCGTGTTCGGCCGCGCCGGGACCTCGGCGGCGGCCGTGCTCGCGCGGGGCGACCGGGGCGAGGCGGTGGCGAAGGCGGCCGAGGGGGTCGCCGCGCTGGTGGCCGAACTGGATCGATCGGGGCGGGTCGACGGGGTGTTCGGCCTGGGCGGGTCGGCGGGGACGGTGATCGGCACGGCGGCGATGCGGGCCCTGCCGTTCGGCCGGCCCAAGGTGATGGTCAGCACGATCGCCAGCGGCCCGATGCGCCCGTTCGTCGGCGGCAGCGACATCGCCGTCTTCCACCCCGTGGCGGACCTCGCCGGGCTCAACCGCCTGACCCGGGTGGCCCTGGCCAACGCCGCCCACGCGATGGCAGGGATGGTCCGGGCCCCGAGGGTCGCCGACGACCCGGGCGACCGCCGGCCGGTCGTGGCGGCCACGATGTTCGGCGTGACCACCCCCTGCGTCGACCGCGCCCGGGCCCGGCTGGAGGCCGCCGGCTGCGAGGTCCTGGTCTTCCACGCCACCGGGTCCGGCGGCCAGGCGATGGAGGGCCTGATCCGCGACGGGGTCGTCGACGCCGTGCTCGACCTGACCACCACCGAGCTGGCCGACGAGCTGGTCGGCGGCATCCTCTCGGCCGGGCCCGACCGGCTCGAGGCGGCCGGCCGCGCCGGGGTCCCCCAGGTCGTCAGCCTCGGGGCGCTCGACATGGTCAACTTCGGCCCCCGGGCGACCGTCCCCGATCGGTTCGCCGGCCGCCGGTTCCACGCCCACAACCCCTCGGTCACGCTGATGCGGACCACGCCCGCGGAGAATGCCCGGCTCGGGTCGCGGATCGGCGAGATCCTCGCCCGGGCCCGAGGCCCCGTCACCCTCCTGATCCCCGGCGGCGGGCTCTCGGCCCTCGACGCCCCCGGCCGGCCGTTCCACGACCCGGCGGCCGACGCCGCGCTGGCCGAGGCCTTGCGAGCGACCCTGGCCGGTCGCCAAGATGTCCGGGTCGAGGCCCGCGCCGAGCACATCAACGACCCGGCGTTCGCCGACCTCGCCGCGGATCGGGTCCTCGCCGACCTGAAATCATGCCACCGGATCTGACCGAGGCCGCCATCCCATGAACACCAAGACCCGGGCCGAGATCCTCGACGGGTTCCGCGAGAAGGTCGCCGAGGGGCGGCCGATCATCGGCGGCGGCGCCGGGACCGGCCTGAGCGCCAAGTGCGCCGAGGCGGGCGGGATCGACCTGATCATCATCTACAACTCGGGTCGATATCGGATGGCGGGCCGGGGGAGCCTGGCCGGGCTGATGCCCTACGGCGACGCCAACGCGATCGTCATGGAGATGGCCCGCGAGGTCCTGCCGGTGGTCGAGCACACGCCGGTCCTGGCCGGGGTCTGCGCCACCGACCCGTTCCGGATCATGGCCCACTTCCTCCGCGACGTCCGCGCGGCGGGGTTCGCGGGGGTCCAGAATTTCCCGACCGTCGGACTCGTCGACGGCCAGTTCCGCCAGGGCCTGGAGGAGACCGGCATGGGCTATGATCGGGAGGTCGACATGATCGCCCAGGCCCGCGCGATGGACCTCCTCACCTGCCCCTACGTCCACAACGAGGAGGAGGCCCGGCTGATGGCCCGCGCCGGGGCCGACATCCTGGTGCCGCACCTCGGCCTGACCACCAAGGGGATGATCGGCGCCCGGTCGGCCCCCGACCTGGCCACGGCGGCGCGCCGGGTCCAGGCGATGGCCGACGCCGCCCATGCCGTCCGCGACGACGTGATCGTGCTCTGCCACGGCGGCCCGATCGCCGAGCCGGCCGACGTGGCCGAGGTCTTCCGGTCCACGCGCGGGATCGCCGGCTTCTTCGGCGCCAGCAGCATCGAACGGCTCCCGACCGAGCCCGCCATCGTGGCCCAGGTCCGCGCCTTCGCCGACCTCAAGCCGTCATCGCCGCGACCCTGAGCCGGCCGGGCGTGCGGGGCCATCAGGACGGCCGACGGCCGGCCTCCTCGTCGTCGAACTCGTCCCACCACTCGATATCGTGACGATCGTCGTCGACCTCCGCCCCTCGGCCCGGGGAGACTTCGGACTCGACCGTGACCGTCACGATGGCCCGCCCCTCGGGCAGATAGTCGGGGAGCTGGAGGCAGACGTAGCGGTCGGCCGCGACGAAGATCTCGGTCCGGTAGCGCATGAAGCGAGCCTCGGCTGTTCTCGGGGGCGGGGCGGGAGCAGGCGCGGGCCGGGATGGCTCAGGCTCCGGGCGAATCCTCGGCATCCGGCCCATCCGGCCCGAGGGCGGCCCGGCCCCGGACGAGGGTCCGCGTCAGCCCCTCCTGGACCGTGACCCCGTCCTGGTTGACCAGCCGACGCCGCCAGGTGACCTCGGCACGCCGGCCCCGGGCCTTGACCCGGACCGACTCGACCCGGGAGATCACCCGGACCGTGTCGCCGAAGGCGATCGGCCGGAGGAAGTCCCATCGCTCGATCGCCAGGAAGGCCAGCGTCGCGACCCGGGGGGCGTGCGAGGCCAGCCCGCTGACGAACGCCAGGCCGAGCAGGCCGTGGGCCACCGGCCGGCCGAAGGCGCCCGATCGCGCCGCCTCGTGGTCAACATGGAGGGCGTTGTAGTCGCCGGAGAGGCCGGCGAAGGCGACCACGTCGGATTCGGTCACGGTCCTGGCCGGGCTCTCCCACTCGTCGCCCGGCGTCAGATCGTCGAAATTCAGCGTCGAAATCGGGTGCATCACCAACGGACACCATCCCGGTTCGGGGAAACCGCGGCGGCGGGTCTTGAGAAGGACGTGGGGATCGCGAACAATTTGGGAATGAATTGTGCAAGTTCCCTCCCGGGTCGTCAAGTCACGGTCACCGTGCCGGCGATCCCATCGCTCGGGCAGCCCGGGCGCCCCGCCGCGTCGCCGGACGGTCGAGGCCGCCGCGGCGGTCCCGCGTCTTCCGATTCGAGGAGATCGCCCGCATGAACCGGCCCTTCAAGATCCTCGTCGCCGACGACGAAAAGCCGGTGGCCGCCGGCCTCCAGGGCCAGCTCGACGCCTTGGGCTACGACGTCGTGGCCGTGGTCCATGACGGCCACCACGCCATCGAGGTCTGCCGCCGCAGCCTGCCCGACCTCGTGCTGATGGACATCGAGATGCCGGGCCTCGACGGGCTCTCCGCCGCCCGCCAGATCGCCCGGGACCCCGGGACCCCGGTCATCATCCTCACCGCGCACGGGCATCCGAACCTGATCGATCAGGCCGTCGAGGGTGGGGTGGTCCATTACCTGCTCAAGCCGGTGACCAGCCCCAGCCTCCACGCCGCAATCCAGGTCGCCGTCGCCCGGGCCCGCGAGGTCAAGACCCTCCGCGACAACGTCAACACGCTCGAATTGACGCTCCGCGAGCGCAAGGTCATCGAGCGGGCCAAGGGCATCCTGATGACGCGGCGGAACATGTCCGAGCCCGAGGCGTTCCGCTTCCTCCAGCGGCAGAGCCAGGACCGGCGGATGCCGATGGCCAAGCTCGCCGAGTCGATCGTCCAAGCCGACGAGCTGCTCGACCCGCCGTCCGGGCTCCACTGATCCGCCGCGGTTCGCCTCGCCCGTCGCCCCCGGGGCGGGGCGTCGACCTCGCGTAATTCCGCGAGGTCGAGGACTGGGGCCTTGACCGCCGGATGCCGTCAAGGCTACTTTCGACATGTTGCTTCGGAACCACAATCCGCAGGGTCAGTCCCGAATTTTGGCGGGGCTGCGACCGGCGAACCGTCCGCCGAGGCGGACGCCTCCCGGAGCCCTCGCTCCGCCCCCGGAGCCTCGTGCGGCAGGGCCGATCACGGGATGGTCCAGGGCCCCGCACAGTCATCTGGAGACTGACGACATGACCACGCATGATGCAGGGTCGGGCTTGCGGCAGTTCGAGGTGATCGAGGGCGAGGCCGGACTCGCCGAGCGGATCGAGGGCCATATCGAGCGGCGTGCCAGCGGCCGGATTCGCGACCTCCACGTCGTCTGCTCCGACGACCGGATCATCCTCATGGGTCGCTCGCGGACCTACCACGCCAAGCAACTGGCGCAGGAGGCCGCCCTCGACTTCGCCGAAGGCCACCCGATCCTGGCCAACCAGATCGTCGTGTGCTGAAGGGGACCCGCCCCGTCGTCCGCCCCGTCGTCCGCCCCGTCGTCCGCCGCGCGAAGTCCCGACGCCGAGGAACCGAATCGCATGGATGCGGAGCCCGGGTCCTCGCCCCTGCCGGCGATCTTCGCCAACCTGAGTCGCGAGATCCTTCGGCCCCTGGACGCGTTCCAGGCCGGGCTCGATGGGCTCTTGAACGACCCGGTCGCGGCGGCCTCGGACGCCGAGCGTTCGCACGCCCAGACGCTGTTGACGCTCTGCGAAGACCTCCGCCAGTTGACGGTCGCCTACCTGGACGCACCGCCCCCGGGGACGACGCCCACCATCGCCGGCGGTGATTGAGAAGACAGGCCCGGTCGGATCAGTCCTCGCCGGCCTCGACGCAGAGGCGGATCGTCGTCCCCTCGTCCGGGATGCTCCGGATCGAGAGCGTGCCCTTGTGCCGCCGCCAGATCCCGTTGGCGATGCTGAGGCCGACGCCGATGTGGCCGCTCTTGGTCGAGTAGAACGGCTCGACGGCGCGCTCCTGGATCTCGGGCGGCATGCCCCGGCCCGAGTCGCGGATCTCGAGCACGACCCAACCCCGGTTGTCGACGGACGTGGCGAGCGCGATCGCCATCGGGCGGCCGTTCATCGCCTCGTACGCATTCGCGACGAAGTGGCCGAGCATCGAGCGGAGATGCTTGGCGTGCCCGCGGATCTGGGGGACCGGGGCGAGGTTGGTTGACCAGTCGACCCCCTCGGGCCCCGCCTCGCGCTCGGCCTCCACATATTCGGCGACCAGTCGATCGAGGGCCACGCGATCCTCGCCGATGTTGGTGATCGGCCGCGTGTAGTCGATCAGGCGGCGCGCGACCGTGGAGGCCTCCAGGGCCGTATTGATGATCACATCGGCCAGGACCGCCGGGTCGACGGGCGCGGTCATGGCGAGCTTGAGCCGGAGGATCTCGGCATTGCTCACGATGGCGCTGAAGGCGTTGATGACGTGGTGGCCGATGCCCGAGGAGATGTGCCCCAGGTCGTTCAGTGCTTCGAGAGCCGAGGCGTGATCTTGCTCGCTCATGGCCGCCCTTCGTTGCTGCCTGCCGCGGGCCGGATCTCCGGCCCGACCCCGGAGTCGCCGGATCAACGGACGATCCGCGCCTCGACCCAATCGGCGCCGTCCTGGACGTCGCCCCGCTCGCCGAACTCGGTGATGAGCACGAGGACCTTGCCGCCCGCGACGTCGACGTCGACCGCCCGGGGCGGCTCGCCGGCCCCCATCGCGGGCGACTCGAAGCGGACCTTGCCGTCGAGCACGACCTTGAACGCCACGTTGCCCAGCGGCCCGGCCTGGTCGTCGAGGCCGATGAGGGCCTGGAACCGCCGGGTGCCGGGGTCGAGCTTGTAGAGCAGGAGGGTCCGGCTCTGCGTGCCCAGGCCCCTGTCGAAGGCCCGCCCGCCGAGCCGGAGTCGCGACCCGGCCACGCTGGCGTCGCGGCGATAGGGGCGGGTCGGCCCGACATACGGCTCGTAGAGCAGTCGATCGGGCTCGCGATCCGAGAGATAAGAGACCGGGCCGTTCATCGCGTGGACCTGCGCCAGCTCGCCGACCGGGAACCGGACCTCGGCCCGGAACCTCGCCCGGCCCACGACCTGGCCCCGCTCGACCCGGACCTCGGCCAGGCCCAGCCTCGACCCGTCGAGCAGGGTCATCTCGAAGTAGGGGCCGGCGGGCCTCGGGTAGTCGACCTGGGCCGGGTCGAACCCGAGCGCGACGACGCCGGTGCGATCCAGCTCGATCGGCCCGGTCGCCGGCCGGAACGCGATTCGCTTCTCGGTGATCCCGCCGTAGAGGCCGGGCAGCTTGTCGCCGTTGCCCAGCCAGAGCAGCTCGGACTTTCGCGGCTCGGAGCGGACCCGGGCGATCAGGGCGTCGGCGGCGTCCGGCTCGGACGAGGCTTCGAGGATCAGCCCGAGGACGCCGTCGAGCGGGATGGCGAGGTTCTCCAGCGGCGTGGAATGGACGTCGAGCTTGGCCTCGCCGGCCGCCCCGATCCGGCAGTGCGCCAGGCGGTCGCCGTCGGGGAAGAGGACGATCCCGCCCCCCTCGTTCTTCGAAGGCGGCGAGGCCCCCTCGCGGGTCAGCTTGACGATCCGCTCGAAGGGGATCGCCCGCTCGGCGTCCTGGCCGGCGACGAGGGCGACCCCGGCCTCGGCCCCGAGCCGGCGAATCCGGCCCGACTCGGTCGTCCCGTCGGTCAGCAGCGCGACGAACACCGGGTCCGAGGGGGGGGCGGGGACGTCGTCGCGGGCCAGGCCCGGGGCGACGGTCAGGGACGCGAGGGCGCAACCGAGGGCGAGTGGCCGGAATCGGGACATTGACGGTTCGCCCCCGGGATCAGCGCTGAAAGATGGGCAGGAAGTTGTTGGGCATCTGGAGGATGATCAGGGCCATCGCCGTGCCGTACTCGGGGCAGATGCTGTCCTGCCATACGCCGGCCGGGAGCTGGCGGCGGACCAGCTCGTCGCGGATGGCCGGGTACCAGACGTTCCAGTCGTCGCCGCCCCGGATCCACATGGCCTGCGCGGCGTAATAGTGCCCGTAGAAGTAGTGGCTGTAGCGCTGGCCAAACTTGATCTCGGGCATGAACTGCTTGAGGTATTCGACGCCGTGGTCGATCTCCTTGGCGTCGTAGACCGACGCGCTGAAGAGGGCGACGAGCCCGGCGGCGGAGCGGGGGAAGGCGCTGGCCCCGCCCTGGATCATGTAGCGGAAGCCGCCGTCGGAGTTCTGCGACTGCTTGACGTAGCGGATGCAGGAGTCGACGGTCTCCTTGGGCACGAACAGCCCGGCGTTCCGCGCGGCGCGGAGGGCGTTGATCTGGCAGATGGTGACCGAGAGGTCGGCGTCGCGGCGGATCGGCTGGTACCGCCAGCCCCCTTCGAGGTTCTGGGTGTCGATGATCAGGCGGACGGCGTTGGTTAACTTCTCGCGGATCTCGGGGTTGCGGGTCATCCCGTAGGCTTCGGCGAGGAAGAGCGTGCCGAAGCCGTGCGAGTACATCGGGCCGTGCGTCCCGGCGTTGGCCACGGCGATGAAGCCCGAGGGGGCGGTGTTGTCCATCACATACCGGAGCGCCTTCTCGATCTGGCCGCCGTAGGGGCCGCGGCCGGGGCTGGAGCCGTTGGCCATGAAGGCCAGGCCGGCGAGGCTGGTGACGGCGATGTTGCCGCGATAGGCCCCGGAGCCGTACGACCCGTCGGAGTTCTGCTGCTTGCCGAGCCAGGCGAGGCCCGACTCGATCGCGCGGTCGGTCTCGGGCGTGACCTGCTCGGCCGCGCCGTCGGGGACGTCGCCCTTGCGCGGCTCGCCGAAGCCGCCGGCCTCCTTGGCGGGGGCGGGAGCTGGCTTGGCACCGGCCGGGGCGTCCTGGGCCGTCGCGAGGGCGGGACCGATCGCGATCAGCCCGCCGGCGAGGGCGAGCCGGGCGAGTCGTCCGGCCCGCCTGGTGGTCGGAATCGGCATCGGGTCACTCCCCCCGGGACGAGGACTTCTTGCCCAGCGACAGATAGTAGAGCCGGATCAGGTCGGTCTTCGTCGGCAGCGGGTGCTCGTTGAGGACGTTGGCCATGTCGTCGCGGAACTGCGCGGGGAGCTGGCCCCAGATCTCCTTGGCGATCTCGATGGGCGGGGGCGGGGTCCGGGGCTTCTCGGGCTTGCCCTTGTTGGTGCCGTCGCCGGTGGCCCCTTGCTGGTTGGCCTGACCCTGCGGCGGGCCGCCGGGCTTCTGGCCCTGGCGGATCATCTTTAGCCCCTGCGACTGGCTGGGCGAGTTCTTCATCTGCTCGATCAGCGTTTCGAGATTCTTGACGATCTCGGTCTGCTTCTTCCGGGTCTCCTCGCCGGTGTCGGGCTTGCCGAGGCGTTCCTCGACGTCGCGCATCTGCTTGATGACGTCGCCGAGCGGGCCGCCGCCCTCGCCCCCCTGCCCTTCCTTCTGTCGGTCGCGCGGCTTCTTCGGCTTGCGGCCGGTCTTCTCTTCGAGGATCTCGTCGAGCTTCTTGGACTCGCCGTCGAGCGGGTCGGGCTTGGCCTGATCGGGCTTGGGGGGCGTGGGCGGGCCGCCGGGCCCGCCGGGCTTCTTGTCGTCGGGGCTCGGAGAATCCTTGGCCTGTCCCAGGCCTTCGAGGAGCTTGTCGAGCCCGCGATCCTCGGGCGCGACCTCGCCGGGAGCCTTGGGCTTGTCGGCCTTCTCCTTGTCCTTGTCGTTGGCGGGGCCGGCCTTGGACTCCTCGATCTTGTCGAGGAGCCGTTCGAGCCCTTCGTCCTTGGGTTTATCCTGGGCCCGGCCGGCGTCGGCCCAACCGAGGCCCAGGCAGGCGGCCGTCAGCGTCGCCGCCAGCCTGGAACGCGTCGAGGTCATGATCATTGCTCCCCGTCGTCCTTCTTGGGCTTGGTCAGGTCGCGCACGAGGTCGGCCAGGGTCCCCTGGTCGTCGTGGAGCTTCTCGAGTTCGGCGGCCTGGTCGGGGTCGAGTTCTTTCCGGCGTCGGAGCAATTCGTCGAAGAAGTCGGTCCGCTCGTTCAGCTCCTGCTGGAGCGACTTGAGAACCTTGATCTGGGCCGCGGCCGGGATGCCGTCGCCACCGCCGCCCCCTCCTCCGCCACCCCCGCCGCCGCCCTGTTGCTGCTGGCCGCCGCCCTTGGGCTTGTCGGGCTTGAGCGAGTCGATGAGCTGCTTGAACCGGCCGGAGGCGGACTTCTGGGCGCGGATGGTGGGGTCGTCGGTCTTCAGGGCCTGCAACCGCTGCGCCGAGGTCTCCATTGATTCGGCCGCTCGCCTGAGGGTGAGGCTGAAGACGGGAGCCCCCTCGCCGAGCTTGTCGACCAGCTCGGTGGCCTCGTCCTTGAGCCCGGCCTGGACCCGGCCCAACTCGCGGACCCCGGTCCGACGGGCCATGGAGAGCTTGCCGCCGTCGGCCCTGGCCTTCTCGTACCTGTCCGTCTCGTCGACCATCTTGTCCTGGCGTTCGCCGATCGACTTGAGGGCGTCGCCCATCTTGGCGATCTGCTCCATGGCGAGCTGTTCCTCGGCCTCCTTGCGGACGGCGGCGACCTCCTCTTCGGCCTGCTTGAGGTCCTTGAGGGCCTCTTCCTCGTCCCCTTCGGCCTGCTCGCCCTGGTCCTGCTCCATGCCTTGCTGGGCCTTGGCCATCGCCCCGGCGGCCTTCTCGCCGGGCTTGGCCCCGGCCTCGGCGTTGAGCTTGGCCAGCTTCTGGAGCTGCTTCTTGAGGTCGTCCTGGATCTGCTGCTGCTCCTTGGCGAGCTGCTTGAGCTCCTCGGCCCGCTTCTTGGGGTCGGGATTGGCGCGGGCCTGCTGGGTCTTCTTGAGGTTGGCGGCCTGCTTGTCGCGGAGGGCCTTGAGGTCGGCCTCGGCCTTCTTCAGCTCGGCCACGAGCCGGGACAGCTCGCGTTCGCGGCGGTTCTGGATCGAGTCGACCAAGTCCTTGAGGTCGCGGCGGGCCTGGGCCTGGCCGGCCTGGGCCTGGCCCATCTGGTTCCTGTCGAGCTGGTCGGCGGCCTCGCCCATCTTGGTGGCGGTGGCCTGCTTGCGGCTCTTCTGGGCCCCTTCGCGGAGCGCCGAGGCGGCGAGGGGGTCGGCCGCGTCGAGGTTCTTGGCCATCTCGTCCATCTTGGCCTCGAGCTTGCCGAGCCGCGAGGCGATCTCGTTCTGCTTGGCCGCGAGGTTGCCGAGGCCGGCCTTCTGCTCGGGGGTCAGGGCGTCCTGCGCCTTGCCGGCCATCTCGGGCTTGGCCGCGGCCTCGGCCGCCTGCTTCATGGACTCCTCCTGCTCCTTGAGCAGCGAGGTCGCCTCCTTGCCCAGCGTCCGGATGCTGTCGAACTGGCCCAGGCCCGCGAGCATCTTCTCCAGCTCGTCGACGATCGCCTTCTGGTTCTGCTCCGCCTCGGCCAGCGCGGCCTTGGGGGCGGCCGAGGGACGATCCTTCGAACCGCCTGGCTTCGCGTCCTTGGGCTGCGCCTTGGACTGGCCGCCGGCCTGACCCTTGGGCTGGTCGCCCGCCTGGGCCTTGGGTTGGCCGCCGGCCTGGTCTTTGGATTGGGCTCCGGCCTGATCTTTGGGCTGGGCTCCGGCCCGGGCCTTGGATTCAGCCCCCGCCGGCTTGGCTTCCTTGGCGGCCTGGTCCTTGGGCTCGGCGCCTTCCTTGCCCTGGGGTTGCTGGGCGCCCTGGTCCTGGGCGGCGGCGGGGTCTTTGGGCGGCCCGGCCCCGGGGTCATCGTTGCCGGGTTCGGGCCGGTCGAGCTGCTTGGTGGCCCGGGTGAGGGCCTGCTCGGCGGGGCCGAGGTTGCGGTCCTTGAGCCGCTGGACGGCCTCGCGCATCTCGGCCATCTGCCGCTCGGCGTCGGGCTTCTCGGCCTTGAAATCCTTGGCGTCCTGGCCGAACTGGCGGAGCTTCTGCTCCAGGCCGTCGGAGCGGTTGGTCACCCGGTTGTTGACCTGGCGCTGGATGATCTCGGCGTTCTTGACCTGGTCGCGGATGGGGTCGGGGAGCTTGTCGGCCTTGTCGAGGGTCCGGAGGGCGTCGTCGACCGGGGTCTTGGCCTGCTTCTGGATGGCGAGGATGCGGTCGATCTCCTCGCGGATGGCCCGCTGCTGGTCTTCGAGCTGGCGGTCGACCTCCTCCTTGGAGATGATCCGGAGCCGCATCTCGCGGCTCTTGCCGATGTTGGGGCCCTTGAGGTTGTCGAAGTCGCGGGCCTCGGCGTAGAACGAGATCACGGTCCCGGGCTGGAGGTCTTTGAGTGGGGACAGGTCCCAGCGATAGCGGACCTCCTGGCGGCGGACGGGGCCGGACTCGGCGGCGGGCTCGGGGGGCGCCCAGAGCGGGATGATGGCCTCGCGGGCCGGCTCGGAGCCGCCGGAGGCGACCTTGTAGACCAGCCGGACGAGCTGGAGCCCGTAGTCGTCGTCGACGCTGATGGCCAGCGGGACGGTCGCCTCGGCGGGGACGTCGCGGTCGTGCGAGGGGTCGTCGATCGAGACCCGGGGTGCCTCGTCCTTGAGCGCCCGGACGTCGTAACGGACGACCTCCTGGCCGGCGAACCCGTCGGTATCCTTGAGCTCGACCCAGAACGGCTGCGACTCCTCGACGACGAACGCCGTCGCCAGGGCCAGGCCGGCCTTGTCGATCCTGACCGCCTCCTTGGCCACGGCGTCGCCGCGGCGGAGCCGGGCCGAGGCGATCGGCTTGTTGGCCCGGGCCTCGAACTCGACGCGGGTCCCCGCGACGGCCCGGACCTGGGTGTTGCCCGAGGCCAGCGCCTGCGGCTTGAGCCCGGTGTAGGCCGGCGCGATCAGGCGGACGGCGGTCTGCTCCAGGATCGGCGCGGGGACGACGGCGACCTCGACGGGGTCGGTCGCGTCGTCGCCGGCCTCGACCCGGAACGAGAACGGCCGGGAGACCGAGTCGATCCGGCCGCGGAACGTGCCGTCGTCGGTCGGCCGGAGCGGCTCGGAGGCGGACTCGCCGTCGGGGTAGCGATAGGTGACGCGGGCCGTCGACGGCATCCGCTCCCCGGGGCCGACGGCGACGGCCAAGGTGAAGGGCATCCCCCGCGCGAGCTTGCGCGGGGTCTCGTCGAGGACCGTCAGGTGGGTCGACTGGGGCCAACGATCCGGCCCGTAGGGGCGGAACAGGCGGCGGAGGGCGATCCCGCTGAGCTGGGGCTGGACCGCCGCCACCGTCCCGGCGAGGGCTAAGACCGAGAACGCCCAGGCGGCGGCCTTGCGGGCGGCCCGGGGGTCGGCGGCCTGGCGGAAGTCGATCGAGGCGACCCGGGCCATCGTCTGCTCGACGGTCGCGTCGCGGAGGGCCTGCGACCCCTGGCTCGCGTCGTCGCCCCGCGTCTGGCGGAGGAACTGCACGGTGCTGGCCAGGCGGTCGTTCAGGCCCGGCCACCGCTCCTCGATCCGCAGCGCGATGTCGAGGTCGGCGAACCGGACGACCAGCGGCATCACGACCCGACGCACCGCCACCCACGCCCCCAGCCCGATCAGGCCGACCAGGAGCGCGAGCCGGACCTCCGGCGCGAGGTGGACGAGCCAGTCGGCCGAGCCCGCCGCCAGGATGGCGAGGGCCAAGGTGAACGCCAGCCGGCTCAGCCCATGCAAGGCCAGGAGACGGCGGACCTGGCCCCGGAGGGCGGCGATCCGAGCTTCGATGGGACCACTCACCGCGGCACCCTCCCGCCTGGAGGAATCGGGCTCGCATCGACCTTCGAGGACCGATGCATCATCAACGAACTACAAGCATCCATCTCGGGCGACCACAACGACATCGGCTCAGCAGATCACCGTGAACGGCTCCTTGCTGGCCGCCACCAGGTCGGTACCCGTGTCATCCTTGAGCAGCACCAGATGGACGCCTTTCTGCTCGGCGATCGCCTTGACCAGGCCCAAGCCGCCCCCACGCTGCTCCACCGACGACAACTTGCGTTGGCTCATGGTGCTCGCCCCGCTGGCGACGCGATCGAGCCACTCGTCGGCCCAGATCCGGGATTCAGCGGCGGGTTCGCTCATGGGGCACCTCGCTATGCCTGGGGAATTGGCCGCCCGATCACGAAACTCAACCGGCCGGGCCGCCGACGGTCGTCTTCATGATATCCGAAAGCACCCGGTCTGGGCGGACTCGCCGCGGACGCCGTCCCTCGGCTCTCGCGACGGCCCACCTTGAAATCATACCATTTGAGCGCGTTTGCGGAGAACCCACTCCGCCACCAGCAGGGTCAGGAACAGGGCCAGGATCGGCCAGGTGTTCCAGAGCGGGATCGGCGGGTCGGTGTCGAGCGGGACCTGTTGCGGCTTGGGGAGGTCTTCGAGGAGCGTCCCGACCTCGGCGGGCAGGTAGAATTTGCCCCCGGAGACGGTCGCGGCCCGCGCCAGCTCGGCCTGGTTCATCTGGGTCCGCTCGCGCTCGCCGGCGGACGGGTCGACGCCGAAGGTGGTCGAGGGGAGGCCGCCTTCGAGGACCGGCGGCGGGAGGAGGCGGACCTCGTACTCGCCCTCGACGGCCTGGGGGATCACGCCCTCGTAGAGGTTGCGCGTCCCCGGGGCCGACTTCAGCGCCATCCGCCGCGAGCCATGCCCGCGACGCTCGACCTCGACGGCGACCTCGCCGCCGGCCGGGGCGTCGGCGGGGTTGGGGAAGCGGACCTTGATCTCGATCGGCTGGCTCCGGAGGTAGCGGCGACGCTCGGTCCGGATCTCGGCCTTCTTCTGGCCGAGGATCTTCGACCGCGCGAGGAAGCGGATCGTCTGGGTCCAGAACCGGCCGAAGTAGCGGTCGCCGACGCGGAACCGCCACCGCCAGGTGTCGTCGACCGCGTGGAACATCGCCTTGCCCGAGCCGACGATCTGGTAGGCCATCAGCGGCAGGGGGCCGCCGGCACCGGCCTTCGTCGGGTGCTCGGCGAGGACCACGGTCGCCGGCTTCTTGCGGGGGGCCTCGAAGTACCAGAGCAGTTCGGGCAGGCCCGCCCAGATCCGGGCGCTGGTGATCTCGTCGTCGCCGAATCGGAAGATCGGGTTGGACCGCCCCTCGACGGTCAGCGTCGGGCGGAAGCTGGTGATCGAGCCGGCCACGGCGGTCGGGTTGCGGGCCTCGGCCAGCTCGATCGGCAGGAGGGCTTCGAGCGGCGTCCCCTTGAAGCGGAGCGGGTCGTAGTTCTCGCCCGCGACGAAGAGGACGCCGCCGCCCTTGTCGGTGACGAATTCGGAGAGGTGGCTCATCTGCGAGTTGCTGAGGAAGCTGGGGTCGACGTCGCCGACGATCACCACGTCGTAGGCGAACAGGTCGTCCTTGGACGAGGGGAACGTCGGCAGCGCCGCGCGGTCCTGGTTGCTGTACTGCGGGTCGGACGACTGGAGCACGACGTTCAAGTCGATCGTCTTCTCGCGGTCGAGGAAGGTCTTGAGGTAGCGGAACTCGTAGCGGGGCTCGCTGTCCACGTAGAGGACCTTGAGCTTCTCCTCGCGGACGTTGATGGTCTTCTCGATCCGGTTGTTCTCGGTCGACAGCTCGCGGGGCCTGGCGTCGACCTCGACGATGTAGGTGACCTGGCCGGTCTCGCGGGGGCGGTGGCCGATCTCGACCCGCATCGGCTGGCCGTCGGGCGGGGCTTGGACTTTGATGGCCTCCAGCTCCTTGGTGGCTCCCGGATCGCCCGGGGCGGGAGTCCGCTGCTTGAGCCGGACGGTCAGCTCCTGCTTGGCATATCCCTTGGCGGTCAGCTTGGGCTGGAACCGGACGAGGTCCTCGACGAAGACGACGTCGTCGACCAGCAGCTCGGAGATCTCGACGTCGCGTGGTGGCTCGGGGTCGCCCAGGCCGATCGGGAAGAGCGGCACGCCCTTGCGGGCGGCGAACTCGGCCGCCCTGGCCACGGTCTCCCCCTCGGTGGTCTGGCCGTCGGTGAGCAGGACGATCGCGGTCGGCGGGACCCCGCGCAGCTCGGTCAGGACCTGGCGGACGCCCGCGCCGAGGCGGGACTGGTCGCCGATCGCCTCGACCTTCTTGAGGCTCTCCAGGGCCGGGGCGACGTCCTCCGGCTTGTCGATCTCGGCGAGCGGCCGGGCCGAGCCCGAGACGAGGTAGAGCCGGACCCGGTGCTTCTTCTGCAACTCGCGGAGGACCGCGCCGTCGTCGCGGGCCAGGAGCCCCTGGGCCAGGCCCAGGCGGTCGACCTCGCGATGGCCGGCGACCTTGGCCAGGTCGGCCGCCGCCGCCTTGGCCGCGGGGTCGGCGTATTGGTCGACGACCTGCTGGCTCGCCGAGTCGTCGACCATCACCACGAAGTAGGGCAGGCCGGTCCGGTCGACCGAGAGCACGGCCTCCGAGAGCATGAACAGGGCGAGCAGGACGAGCGAGATCCGCATCGCCGCCAGCATCATCTTGTACGGCAGCGAGGCCGACCCCTCGCGGCGATAGAGCCAGACGATCAGCGCCGCGCACGCGGCCACGACCAGGAGCGTCCACCCCTGCGAGAGCGGCTGCTCGGCCCGGACGCGCACGTCGAACGATTCGCCGACGCCCGGCGGGACCACACCCAGTCGATCGGCCAAGCGTCGAAGCAGCCAGTCCATCGGGTCACTCGCGGGAGGGAGAGAGCAGGTCGAACCGCCGGGACGCCGACCCGGGAAGACGGCTCACGATTCGATCAGTGATGGCCGAACTTCCAAGCGGCGAACGACTCGACGATCAGGAGCGTGAGCAGGGCATAGAGCAAGGGCCGGTGCAGCTCGCCCCGGCGGCCGACGGAGGTGGCGTTGCCGGTCAGGTCGCGCCAGTTGGTGAGGTAAGAGAACTTCCAGCCGGGCACGGCGTCGGCCAGGGCGGCGCGGTCGAGCTTGAGCGGGTCGCTCTCGGCGGGGTCGGGGTTGGCCGAGAAGAGGGACTCGGTGGCCAGGGGCGGGCCGAACTTGGCCCGGTAGGCGCCGGAGAGGTCGGTGTCCTCGAAGTGGAAGAGGCTGACGTCGCCGGCGGCGACGAGCTTGGAGGGCAGGCGGGCCTCGTCGGGGCGGGTGACCTCGACCGCGGCCCCGGCGGCGGAGGCGGACAGGGCCTGGTCGAGCGGCTGGCCCACGCGGACGTTCCGCTCGGCGAGCTTGCCGGAGGCCGCCTCCATCACGACCTGCTCCATGATCGGCGGGTAGCTCTGGTGAAGCGGCCAGGTGGTCCAGCCGATGTCGGCCGAGGTCGCCACCTGGATCACCTTGCCGCGATGCCGGGGCATCTCGATGATCGCCGGGTCGCCGCTGTTGAAGTACAGGGCCACCTGCGCCAGCGACCGCTGATCCTCGCCGATCTTGAGCTTGTGGTACTGCCAGGTCTTGGCCCCGGTCAGCCCGGCGAGCACGTTCGCCGCCGCGCCGTAGAACGGGTTAACGATCGGGTGCTTGTAATCCTTGGCGTCGAACTCGAACGCCCCCTGCTTCGCCTTGGCGTCGCCGACGATCCCGACCAGCTCGGCGGGGAGCAGGCCCTTGCCGCCGGCGTGGAGCATCTGGTTGTAGTTATCGGCGACGACCTGGTCGCCGCCGAAGACGACGACGCCCCCGCCCTGCTTGAGGTAGGCGTCGAGCGACGACACCTCGGCCGCGGTGAACTGGGCGATGTTGCAGAGGATGACCGCGTCGAACGGGGCGAGGTCGCGCGAGCCGAGCTGCGACTCGTTGACGACCTCGGCCTTGATCTGCGACGGCGAGCCGGCCGACTTCTCCTCGGGCGTGAGCGCCTGCGCCAGGTAATCCGCCTCCGACTGGAACGGCTCGGACTGGGGGTGGCCGTCGACGAGCAGGACGTTGAGCGACTCGCGGACCGGCACGGCGAGGCGGCGGCGGTTGTCCAAGAGCAGCGGGTCGTCGTCGATCCGGACCTCGACGAGGTGGTCGCCGGCCGCGGCGAAGCCGGGCAGGAAGGCATACGTGGCGTCGGCCCCGACGGCGATCTCGGGGACCGACTGGTCGGGCCCGAGCTGGCCGTCGATGAGCAGCCGGGCCTTGACGTCGTAGGCGGCCTTGGGGCCGTAGTTGTGCACGGTGGCGATGACCTTGGGGGGCGGGCCGCCCGCGGTCACGACGGGGGCTTCGAGCCGGAGGTCGGTCACGGCCCGGTTCTCGCCGCCGTCCTTGCCCAGGTCGATCACGACCGACTGGGCCCGGCGGGCGTCGAGCTTGGCGACGGCCCGCTTCAGGGCGTCGGCCCCGGCGTTGGGCCTCCGCCAGCTCGCCGCCTGGAGGTCGGTCAGGAAGATGACCTCCTTGCGGGGGATCGTCGAGACCTCCAGGACGCGGTCGATCGCCGCGAAGCTGGCGACGAGGTCGGTCCCGCCGTGCGGCAGGTTGATCGCCCCGATCTCCTTCAACACCTCGGCCTGGTTCGCCGAGGGGGAGGCGTCGCCGACGACGACCCGGGGCGGGTCGCCCATCAGGACGATGCTCAGGACGTCCCCCCGCCGGGCGTCGCGGACCAGTTGCCCCGCGAGCGACTTGGCCTGATCGAACCGGCTCTTGTCGGCCGGGACATACGCCATGCTCATCGAGCCGTCGAGGACCAGGACCCGGTGGGTCCGCTGCCCCGGCAACGCGACCGCCCCTAGGCTCTCCAGGAACGGCTTGGCCATCGCCGAGACGACCAGGAGCACGACCAGCGTCCGGATCGCCAGCAAGAGCCACTGCTCGACCTTCACCCGCCGCTGGTTCTTCCGCAGCGCCGCCATCAGGAACCGCATCGCCGCCCAGCGCATCTCGCGGTACTTGCGGCGATTCAGGAGGTGGATCAGGATCGGCAACGACGTCGCCGCGATGCCCACCTGGAGCAGCGGGAGGTTCGCGAAGCCGAGCGCCCAGAACAGTGGCAAGTCCAACGTCGTCTCCTCGAACCCATCTCGGCTGGGATGGTCTTCGTGGGGTGGGCCTCGTTCCCCTCGGCCCACCCTACATCGTCATCTTCTCGCGTATCGATGAATTACCGGACCCGCAGCGCCCGGCTCGCCAGGTAGCTCGACAGCGGGCCGTCGAGGTCCTGGTCGGTCCGGAGCGGGACGTAGTCGATGTCGATGATCTGGCAGCCCTTCTTGAGGGCGTCGAGGAACGCCCGCAACTCCTGCTGATACGCCTTGCGGAGCCCGTGGGGCTCGGCCACGACGTCGGGCATCCCCTCCATCCCCTTGAACAGCGTGGTGTCGCGGAACGGGAAGTCCACCTCGGCCGGGTCGAGGATGTGGAAGACGATCACCTCGTGGCGACGGTGGCGGAAGTGCTTCAGCCCCGCCAGGATCCTCGGGACCTCGTCGAGCAGGTCGGAGAGGACGACCACCACGCCGCGCTTCTTGAACCGCTCGGCCAGGTCGTTGAAGACGATCCCGAGGTCGGACTTCTCGCGGGCGGGGGTGACGTCCATCACTCGGAGCAGTTCCTTCAGGTGCGACGGCTGGCCCGACGGCTTGACGAACCGGCGGACCGCGTCGTCGAACAGGGCGATCCCGACCGAATCCTGTTGGCGGAGCACCATGTAGCCCAGCGCGGCGGCCACGAACTGGGCGTACTGGAGCTTCGTCACGTTCGAGCCCGAGGCGTAGGTCATCGACTCGCTCGTGTCCAGGAGCAGGTAAGTGAGGAGATTGGTCTCCTCCTCGTACTGCTTCAGGTAGAACTTGTCGGTCTTGGACCAGACCTTCCAGTCGACGTGGCGGATGTCGTCGCCGGGGACGTACTCGCGGTGCTGGGCGAACTCGACGGAGAAGCCGTGATAGGGGCTGGCGTGCTGCCCCGCGACGTACCCCTCGACGATCATCCGCGCCTGGAGGTCGAGCCCGTCCAGGTTAGCCAACGTTTGCGGATTTAAAAATCTTTGGTAGTTTTCCACTCTGCTCGGCCTCACGCTCGTCGACGGGGACGTGCTTGATCAGGCGGGTGACGATGTCGTCGGGCTTGAGCCCTTCGGCCTCGGCGTTGAAGTTGGTGACGATCCGGTGCCGGAGGACCGGGCCGGCGACGGCGCGGATGTCCTCGGACGATACGTAGTAGCGGCCGTAGAGCACCGCCCGAGCCTTGGCCGCCAGCACGAGGTACTGGCTGGCACGCGGGCCGGCGCCCCAGCTCACGTAGTCGCGGATGAACTCGGGCGCCTCGTCCTGGCCGCGGCGGGTCGACCGGGCCAGCCGGACCGCGTAGCGGGCGACGTGGTCGGCGATCGGGACCTTGCGGACGATCTCCTGGAGTTCGAGGATGTCGGCGCCGGAGAGGACCTTCGTCACGCTCGGCCGGGTGGTCGAGGTGGTCAGCCGGACGATGTTGAACTCCTCCTCCTCGTCGGGGTAGTCGACGAGGATGTTGAGCATGAATCGGTCGAGCTGGGCCTCGGGCAGGGGGTAGGTGCCTTCCTGCTCGATCGGGTTCTGGGTGGCCAGGACGAAGAACGGGTCGGGCAGGCGGTGCCGCTCGCCGCCGACGGTGACCTGCCGCTCCTGCATCGACTCCAGGAGCGCGGCCTGGGTCTTCGGCGGCGTGCGGTTCACCTCGTCGGCCAGGACGATGTTGGCGAAGACCGGGCCGCGGAGGAACTTGAACTGGCGGACGCCGGTGGCCTTGTCTTCCTGGATCACCTCGGTCCCGGTGATGTCGGACGGCATCAGGTCGGGGGTGAACTGGATCCGGTTGTAGGTGAGGTTCAGGGCGTCGGCCAGGGTGTGGATCATCAGGGTCTTGGCCAGGCCGGGCACGCCGATGAGGAGGCAATGCCCGCGGGCGAAGATCGCGATCAGGAGTTCTTCGAGGACGTTCTGCTGGCCGACGATGACCTTGCCCATCTCGGCCTTGAGCCCCGCGAAGGCGGCTTGCAGGCGCTCGACGGCGGCGAGGTCCTCGTGTTGCAGCGGTGGTGTGGAAGTCTCGTCGCCCACGCTCGTCTCCTTGATGAGTCCCGATCCGGCCGGCCGCGGCCCCGGGTCTGGCTCAGGCGAGGCCGCCCCGATTGGCCAGGTTAACGGGGTGCCCGCCGCCCGTCCATGACCTGCCGGTCGCCCAGGGACCAGAGCCCGTTCTGGGTCGCCACGAGGGCGCCCCGGGGTGAGAACCGGACGGCGAGGTCGGACACGGTGGTCTGGAACAAGAGGCGCTGGATCAGCTCGCCGTCGTCGCGGCGGCGGATGACGATCGGGAGGGTGCTGATGTATTCTTCCTTGAGCTTCGAAGGGACCGGGTAGGCGGCCACGCCGCGCTCGGTCAGCGCCACGGCCCAGCCCGCCGAGGTCGGGCCGCTCAGGGGCCGCTTCCAGATCGTATGCCCGTCGGCGAGCGAGAGGGCGGCGAGGGTCGAGGCGTTGGCGACGAAGGCCCGGTCGCCGCCGAGGGCGATCGACTCGGGGCGGTCGCCGAGGTCCTCGCTGCCCAGGGGCCGCGACCAGCCCTTGGCGCCGGTGGCGGGGTCGAGGCGGATCAGCTCGCGGCCGTCCTGGAGGACCAGGAGCCGCTCGGCGTCGCCGAGGAGCCGGGGGGCGCCGTACCTGGGCAGCTCGGGGGTCTCGCGGAAGACCCAGGCGTTGACGCCGCGCGAGAGGTCGAAGAGGGCGACGGTCATCCGGTCGGTCACGAGCGCGACGTGGTCGTCGTCGATCGCGAGCGGGTCGCGGGGCCACTCCTCGACCTCGGGCTGCGCGAACTCGCCGCGGCGGCGGCCGGTGGCGGTGTCGAGGACGAGCACGGCGTTCGGCTTGCGGACCTGGAGCACGACCCGGCGGGGGCCGACGAGGAGGTGGGTGTTGATCCGGCCGGCCACCGGGGTGTACGACCAGTCGATCAGGCCCGAGTCGCCGTCGAAGGCCATCAAGGACTGGTCCCCCCGGAGGCAGAAGACCCGGTTGCCGACGATCCGGAAGTCCCCGAGCGTGGCCGCGGACGGCTCGCGGCCGGCCTCGGGCGCCGGGTCGCGGGCGAACGGGTTGGCCCCGGCGCGGCCGGTGGTGCCGACGCCGAGGTCGTACTGCCACTCGACGGCCCCCTTGTCGAGGCTCAGCGAGACCAGCCGGGTCCGGGTCGCGGCGATGATCCGGTCGGCGAGATAGCCGACCCAGACCGGCTCCCCCTCCAGGTCGCGCGACCAGGCCGAGTCGCCCGAGGCCGGGTCGACCGGCCGGATCGACCGCCCTTGGGCGAGGAAGACCCGGCCCGCCTCGGCCGAGGGGGGGACGCCCTCGGCCGGGATCGGCCGGGCGGCCTCGGCCCACCGGCGATCCCACCGGCGGCGGAGCGGCGTCGGGACGCTCGGCTCGGACCGGTCGCCGGCCATCCGATCGAACGGCTCGCGGCCCAGGCGGGCGGCGACGAGGTCGCCGAGCGGGCCGGGGCCGAGGTCGTCGAGCCTCACGGCGGCGAAGCGGGCGGTCGCCTGGAGGTAGGCGTCGCGGGCCGAGACCCAAAGCTTCTGGGCCTCGTAGGCCCGGGCCAGGCCCATGAGGGCGCGGGCGCGGTGGTCGTCGTCGGTCGCGCAGGCCAGGAGCCGCTTGTAGGCCCGGGCCGAGTCGCCCGGCCGGCGGAGGTCATCGTCGAGCCGGGCGAGCGCCAGCCAGGCCTCGGGCACGACCCGGGCCACCGGGTAGCTCCGCCCGACGTCTTCGAGGAGCCGGGGGTCGCCTTCGGCCCGGCCGCGGGCGAGTAGGTCGGCGGCCGCGCGGTCGAACTCGTCATACAACGCCCGGCCACGCTCGCGGAGGAGTGCGGAGAGCTTGTCGGCGATCAGGAGGTCGGCGCGGATCGAGCGGTGCCCGTCGGCGGTGTCGACGTTCAGGGACCGGAGCCGCTCGTCGGCCAGGAGGGCTTGCAGGGTCGCGACCGAGGCGCGGGGATCGCCCCGGACGAGCTGGACGTCGGCCAGTTCGAGCCGCGCGGCCAGCCGGTCGCGGTCGGACCGGGCGGCCAGGGCGGCCGACTCGAACCGCCGCGCGGCGCCGACCCAGTCGCGGGCCGCCTTGGCCTTGGCCCCCAGCTTCATCAGGAGCTGGCGCTGGTGGTCGCGGGCCGCCTCGCCGAGCGGGGCGCCGTCGATGGTCTCGGACGGGCGGGCCCGGGGCAGGGCCAGCTCCAGGCTGTCGAGGGCCAGGTCGTCGCGGCCGATCGCCTCGGCGGCCTGGGCGAGCCGGTAGTAGCTCGCGGCCTGCTCGGGGGCCCGGGCGATCTCGTCGCGGTAGCGGTCGATCAGCCGGCTGTTCTGGCAGAAGACGACCAGGGCGTTGGCCTGGGCCACGATCAGGTAGCCGTCGCCGACGGCGAGGTTACCCCCCTCGCACTGGTAGGTCTCCTGGAGCTTGATCGGCGCGTCGGCCCGGAGGCCCGAAGCCTGGTCGAGGACGTGGATCTCGGTCCTGGTCGGCCAGTAGACCCGGTCGCCGGCGAGGATGCCGCGGCCGAACCCCTGCACGGCCTGGGCGTTGTCGGGCCAGGCGTGGGCCAGCTTGCCGTTGCGGGCGTCGTACCAGAGGACGCGGTCGCCGGTGGCGATCAGTTGCCCCTTGGCCACGCCCAGCAGGTGGGTCAGCTTGACGTCGTCGGGGATCGGGTCGGTCTTCCAGGCCAGCCGGCCGGTCGCGGCGTCGAAGGCGTAGATCGCCGGCGCGTCGTCGGGGGCGACGATCACCAGGCCGTCGTGGACGATCGCCGGGTTCAGGTCGCGTTCGTGCCCGGGACCGCCGCCGCTCCGGCCGGCCCACGGGTAGGTCGCCAGCCAGCGGATGCCGCCGGTCTCGGCGTCGATCGACGCCACGGCGCCGAGGTTGGTCTGGTAGTAGAGGGTCGGGCCGTCGAGGGTGAGCAGCCGATGGCTGATCTCGGGCCCGCCGGCCATGAACTGGTCGACGTTGGCGTTGGCCTCGCAGACATAACGGACCCATCGGGTCGCGCCATTCGCGGCGTCGAGGCAGGCGACGTAGGTCGCCGTCATCTCGATCCGGTCGGTCATGGCGACGTAGACGTTGCGGGCGTCGGCGACGGGCGAGCCTTCGAACACGGCGTTGCGGCTGCCGCCGGCGGCGTTCCGCTTGGGCAGGGCGATCTCGGACGCCTCGCGCCTCCAGAGGATCTTGCCGCCATCGGGCGAGGAGCGGTCGAGGGCGACGACGAAGCTGGGCGACGACCCGCCCATGCCCATCCCCATGCCCATCCGGTTCATCGTCATCATCGTGGCCGGCGGGGGGCCGACCCGGGCGAAGACCCGGTTGCCCTGCGCCGTGAGGGTGAAGCGGGCGAGCCCCCCCGAGGCCCGGCCGGCCGCGGCCGGGCCGAGGAGGTCGGGCGTCTTCCAGGCGTGATCGACGTGGACCGCCGAGGAGCCGGACGGCTCGCCGGGGCGGCTGTTGAGGTTGAAGGCGGTGATGAACCGGTCGTCGGCGACGAGGACCTGGTCGCCGACCACGATCGGGTGATAGGCCAGGAGTCGCTCGGCGGGGACCTGCGCGGCGGGGACGACCCCGAGATTCCGGCCCCGATAGGACGGGGGCCGGCTCGGCGAGATCGGCTCGAGGTCGACCCGCCACTGGAGCGAGCCGACGTCGATGGAGTCGGGCGCGACCCGGTCGCGGGTCGGGGAGCCGGCGAAGGTCGGCCATCGGCCGTCGGACTGCGCGGTCGGCGCGAGGTGATCGTCGCGGATCGCGTCGGCCAGAGACCGCCCGATCGGGCCGCGGCGGCCGGCGAAGGTCGAGGGGCCGTCGGGCTGGGCGGCGGCGTAGGCCTCGACCTCGGCCGGGCCCGGCGGGTGCTCGCCGATCGCGGCGCGGCAGAGGAACTTCTTCGCGGCGACCCGGGCCAGGGCGACGCTCGGATCGGGGTGGACCGGCCCTTGGATACCGCCGACCCGATCGGGCAGGAGCTGGGTGTAGGCCGAGAGGGCCTCGGCGAACTGCCCGTCCTGGAAGGCCAGGTCCCCCATCAGGTCGAGCGCGTCGTCCCCCCAGGAGCTGCAAAACGCCTGGTCGACCACGCGCCGGAGCAGGGCCCGGTCGCGGTTGGCCGCCCCCTGACGAAACCAGCGCTCGGCCTGAGAGTCGACCCGCGACCGGTACAGGGCCCGGGCCTCGGGCGGCAGCGCCGCGATCCGCCGCTGGCACTCGCGGCGGGCGTTGACGGAGAGCCGCGAGTCCTCGCCACCGCCCGCCACGTCGGCGGGGACCTCGACGACCTTGTCGCCGTACTGCTGGATCACGTTCTGGAAGATGTCGACGGCCTCGGCGAAGTCGCCCGACTTGACGTGGTTGTCGGCGCTCCGGAGATAGGCGTCGGCGTTGTGGCTGGAGTCGAAGTAGACCTTGGAGTTCGGCCGGGTCGCCGGGACCCGCGGCTCGAACTGGCCCCGGGAGAGCTGGCAAGTCATGGCGATCGCCACGACCAGGCCGACCCGCCGGATCTCGCTTCCCGCCCTCAACCGATCGCTTCCGACTGTCGCCATGACCTGATCCTCCGTGCGAGGCCGGCGGGTGGCGGAGGCCGTGCTCGCAGGGACGTTGGGGCGCGGGGAACATCCTGGCGAGTGACCGCTCCGCGGCGCGTCGGGCAAGACGCTCGATCGAAGTCGAGGGGAACCGTGCTGGCCGGCTGCCCCTTCACCGAACCGCGCCGAAATCCTTCATTCATTAGACGAGGAAGAAGCTCAGCTCCGCAACAGCAAACTTGGTGCCGGCAATCAACTTTCACCACAATTCTGCAAGAACCCGGGCCGGAAGCCGCAAAGTCCTCTGGCGCTCGTGATGATTATGAGCAAGAGCGTCGCCGAATCGAGCAGTAGAGGCTGTTCGCCGCGAACTTTCCGGCGACATCTCCGATTCACTGCAAATCGGAACCGAGTAATCAGCGGTCGAGATGCCCGGTTTGGCCGCACCAAGTCGCTTAAATCGACGCGACTTGTCGAGGCCGAGAATTGGTGAGTCTTCCTCACGGGACGACCGGGCCGCCGACCAGGGAAACGGCCCGGTCGCGTGGGATCAATTGGCCTTCTTCATCGCGGAGATCTTGTACGGCCCGACATCGGTCGTGCCGCCGGCGGTGACGTTGACGGCTACGCCCTTATTAATGCCTGGGGTGACGTAGCCCTGACTCGACTGCCAGACGACGAGGTGCTGCTCGCCGGGCGGCACCCCGGTGATCTCGAACGAGCCGTCGGCCTTGGTCACGGCCGCGAACGGGTGCTCGAGGATCAAGAAGTAGCCCTTCATCCAGGGGTGGATGTCGCAGACGATCGGGGTCGGCCGACGCTCTTCCTTCTTGATCGGGTAGGTCATCTTGCCGTTGGGGGCGAGCATCTGGTTGACCGCGCCGTTGGCGAAGGCCGAGAAGTGGACGTTGTGGCCGACCGGGTCGCTCGACTTGAAGGTGAGCTTCTGATCCTTGTGGACCACGGTGGCGTAGGGGACGAACTCGCAGTTCACCTGGTCGATGACGACCTCGGGGGTCTTCGCGATCAACGCCTTCTCGGCGGCCGTGTAGTCGCCGACCGGCTTGACCAGGTAGACGATCGCGTCGGCGATCCCCCTGGTCGCCGGGTCGACGACGAGATCCTTGTTGACGATCTCCTTGACCTTGCAGACGGCGTCGCGGACCTTCTCGTCGCCCTTGGCGACGTCGATCTTGGGCTTGGGGATCTCCCCGCCGGACCAGACGAGCCGGCCCTTGATGGTCCCGGTGGCCGAGCCCTTCTCCTGCGCCGGGGGCCCGGCGTGCAGCGCGGGGGCGATCACCAGGAGGGCGGAGGCGGCCAGGCTGCCGACCCGTCGCGGGGCGAACTTGGTGGCGAGGCGGGGAAACGGGGAGAGTCTCATCGCGGGTCTCGATCCTGGTTCGAGGGGGTGAGCCATTCTCCGGCGGCCCTCGGCGCCGCGTGGAGCGGGGTGGGACGTGCATCTTAACACGACCGGGCGGGCCGGGGGAATCGGACCGGGCCGGCCGGATCAACCCTTCGGCGGCGCCTTGGCGTCGGCATCCGGGGCGGGCGCGGGTGCGGGCGTCGGGGCGGGCTTGACGACGGTGGGGTCCGGGGTGACCACGGCATTGTCAGTCTCGGGCGTCTTGGACGAGCAGCCGGCGAGGGCAGCCCCCAGCGATAGCGCGGCGACGAGGCCGAGGCGGGGCAGGGACGCGGTCCGGGACCGGTGCGGGTTCATTGCGGCTCTCTCTTCGGGGGTCGATCGGGGTGATGCTGGCCGGGCTCGGTCGGGCGATGCGCGCGGTCCGGTTCAGCCGGGGTCGAAGACTTCCAGGTCGCTGGAGACCTCGTGGAGCCGGGCGGTGAGGTACGACCGGATCTCCTCGCTGGTCTTGAGCTGGAGGATCTGGTGGGCGAACCGCTCGGCCTGGGTGGTGGTGACGGAGGCGAGCAGGGCCTTGATCGTCGGGATGAAGGCCGGGCTCATGCTGAACCTGCGGAGGCCCATGCCGAAGAGGGCGAGGACCGACCGGGGCTGGCCGGCCATCTCGCCGCAGACGGTCACGGGGGTCCCGGTCCGCTGGCAGGCGTCGAGGACCATCTGGAGGACCCGGAAGATCGCCGGGCTCAGGGGCTCGCAGAGGTGGGCGACCTTGGGGTTGTCGCGGTCGGCGGCGACGAGGTACTGGATCAGGTCGTTCGAGCCGATCGAGATGAAGTCGGTCTCGCGGAGGATCGCGTCGATGCAGACGGCGGCGGCGGGGACCTCGATCATGACGCCGGTCTTGACGTCCTCGCCGAACGGGACGCCCTCGCGGCGGAGGTTCCGCCGGGTCTCGTCGACGAGCCGGTTGACGTGCCGCAGCTCCTCCAGCGTGGTGATCATCGGGAACAGCATCGAGACCCGGCCGTGCCGGCCCGCGCGGAGGATGGCGCGGATCTGGCGCTCGAAGAGGCGGGGGTGCTCGAAGGAGAGCCGGATCGACCGCCAGCCCATGAACGGGTTCGGCTCGTTCCGCCGGCCGAGGTACGGCACGGTCTTGTCGCCGCCGAGGTCGAGGGTCCGGATGGTGGCGATCCGGTTCGGCGAGTCCTCGATGATCTGGCGGTAGTGCTGGTACTGCTCCTCCTCGTCCGGCACGTCCTGGTGCGTGAGGAAGAGGTATTCGGTCCGGAACAGGCCGACGCCGGAGGCGCCCACCTTCTCGGCCGCCTGGGCGTCGGCCGGGTTGTTGATGTTGGCCAGGAGCTCGATCTGGGCGCCGTCGGCGCTGAGGGCGGGCTGGTCGCGGTTGAGGACGAGGCGGTCCTTCAGGTCGAAGAACTCGCGCTGCATCTTGCGATAGGCCGAGGTGGTCTCGGCGTCGGGCCGGACGAGGACGACCCCCTCGCGGCCGTCGACGATGATGGGGTCGCCGGAGCGGACGTCGGCGGTGATCCCGGCGACGCCGGAGACGGCGGGGATGCCGCGGCTCCGGGCGAGGATCGCGGCGTGGCTGGTCCCGCCGCCGGTCTCGGTCACGATCCCGGCGATCGGCAGGGTGCCGAGGCTCATGGCCTGACTGGGGAGGATCTCGTGCGCGACGAGGATGACGGGGTCGTCGCCGTCGAGGCCGGGGCGGAACTGCGGCCCGAGCCCGGGGCCGGGGGCCGACAGGTGCGAGCCGATCCGCGAGATCACGTCGCGGAGGTCGGCCACGCGCTCGCGGAAGTAGTCCTGCTCGATCCGGGCGAAGCTGGCGGCATAACCCTGGAGCACGACCTGGACGGCCGAGAGCGCGGTGAGCCGCTGCGACTCGATCAGGGCCCGGACCTTGGCCAGCATCGCCTCGTCGTTGACGATCTGGAGGTGCGTCTTGAAGATGTCGGCCTCGGCCGCGCCGAGCTGCTCGGCGACCTTCTGGACGACCGCCTCCAGCTCGGCCGAGGACGCGGCCACGGCATCCTCGAACCGCTCGATCTCGGCGGGCACGAGCCCGGGATCGGCGAGCGCCTGCGGCTCGGCGGCACCGAAGACCGGGTCGACCCGATAGGCCACACCCACCACCACACCGGGGCTGACCGCGACTCCTTTATGCATAGGACGTTCAGTCTAACAGGAAGGGTTCGTCCGGTACAAACCCACCCGGATCGATAAGCGATCCGCGAGGCGATCGGGCGAGGGCCCCGGGACGGTCCGCCGATCCCCGCCCGCGATCAATAGGCGGACGGGTCGACGACCTCGCCGCCCGATCGCGTGCTCAGGGCCTGCCAGACCCCGGGACGCGGGACGTTCTCCCACCACCCCCCGGAAGTCTTAGACGCCCCGATCGGGTAGCTGGTGAGGGGATCGGTCGGCCACGTCTGGATCGATTCCTTGACGAATCGAACCGAGCCGTCACCCATCAGGACATTGAGGCCATCCGGATGTAGGCTCGATGCCCCGTGAAGCCAGGCCCACCAGAGATTGATGGTACCGTCCTTCCAATAATTCGGGGGATAGAAGGTTGTGAACAGCGTACGGCCCCAATTACCTTCGGCCCAAGAGCCGTAACGCTGGGACAAGGTCGGGTCGAAGGCGTCAAGATCTCCGAAAGTCGTTACCGCCTTCTCGGCTACGAAGATCGTATGACTCAGCCCATCGCCGATCGAGGCTGCCCGGATCGGCGCCGCGTCGCCGATGCTGCCATTGGCTTGGGCGGAGAGCCGGCCGGACGGCCGGCATTGCGAGAAGCAAGGTATTGCGTTGACGTCGTACGACCCGAAGCAGCCCGAGTAGCTCGTGGCGGAGAACCGGAGCGGGCGTCCCAAGTCTGCGAGGCCGAGTCTAGCGTAAGTCGAGGGGTCCTGCTCCCTGACCAGCCCCGCTCGGGGATCGCTCGGGCAGGCATAAGCCGGGACGGCGACGCCCCTCGTGGTGCTGTTCTCGCGGCCGAGCATCGAAACGGATTGATTGATGTGATTAAAGAGCGGGGCCTGATCCATCTGGGGGAGGATCATGACGAGGAAGCTTTTGTCGATCGCAAAAGTAGTGCAGGGCGGATGGCCGCCATCATAACGAGGGTCATACGACGTGATCCGACCGACCGGGAAGCTGCCGTGCATGTCGTGGTAGTTATGCAGGGCGATTCCGATCTGTCGCAAATTGGCCGCGCATCGGACCCGGCCCGCCGCCTCTCGGGCAGACTGGATTGCCGGCATGAGGAGTGCCAGCAGCAGGGACGCGACGCCGATGACGACCAGCAGCTCGATCAGCGTGAAACCCGAACGGTGCGAACTCGCGCGATATGGCATGATGGGCAATCCGAACCGGATTGGGCAGGAATCGCGGACATCGCGACCGCTCCGCCGCTCCAAATGCTCAGGATCGGGCCCCACGGCTGCCCTTCGACCGGAGCCGCATCCGGGCCGCCAAGCCGAGGATCACGATCCCGAAGGCCGTGAGGATGTAGGGTAGACGCGGGCCCCAACCACGCCAAGACCGTCGAGGGGAAGAGGGAGGGGGCTGGGCGACGGAGCGATTGATGACCTTGCGATCGGGCCCAATCGAGCCGACGTCGATCGTCGAGCCCAACGAAGTGTCCACGACCAAGGTACCCCGGGGCAACCTGAGATCCTCGATGGAGAAGAGTTTCGCCGGGACCTCGCGGTTCACCGCCTCCCAATTGAATGACAATTCGTAGCTTTGAGCGTTGGACGTGCCCCGATCTGTCGAGAGACGATAAGTCTTGGGAACCCAGGTCCCGGCGGCCTCGATCCAGGTGGTCTCACTCTCCTCCTTCGGGGCAGGCCAGGAGTCAGGCGGCATTGACCTGGATCGATATCTCAGCTCGGTCCGAATCGGCGAGAAGCCGGAGTTCTGATCAAGCCACAAGATCCGCCGGAGGCTCAGAGTTCCGTACTCGGGAAAATTCCATGCAACTCGCCAAATCCCGCGTCTCTCCTCGACAACCTCATCAGGTTTCTGCCGCTCGAGGACTTGAAGCCATAGAGGGTAAGTCGTCGAGGGGATGTTTGCCATGTCGGTCCAATAGAACAGGCCGAACGCCCGGATGTCGAGCGGCTTGAGCGCCGACTCGTCGGCGATTGTCAATTTGCCCGACCGCGAGATCATGTCGCCGTCGAGATTCGAGATCGTCCGGTCGGGCAAGCGAATCAATGCCCCGCCCTTCGTCTTCTTGGACCAAGTCTCACGCGGCCCAGCACCGGGCGTGGTGATCTTACCTTCGCGGATCGGCTCGATGCGGTCGAACCGGAGCTTGTCGGTGTTGAAGTCGAATGCGGAATAGATCGTCACAGGACCATCGAGCCGACCGAGAGTCGGATTATCGCTGATGAATCGGCCGCTGGCGCGATAAATGCCGCTGCGTAGCCTTTGTCGCTGATCGTCCATGCCTTTGATCAGAAAATCATAGCGTTGTTGGGTGTCATTCGCTCCGATTGATGGGGAGTCGGGATGGTAGAAACAAAGGATCTGAATGGCAACTAACCACGCCATGGGTAGGCTCCGAGCTTGTAGCCAACGGTCATATGAGTGACGAGACTTGGAGTGGGCGGGGAGGGAGACCCACCGCCCAGTTTCCGGAAGGATCGGTCGGATTGGTTCGAGGTTTCTGAAGATCTGGACCGCTGGGACGCTAACCGGCGGTGATCTTAAGGTCCGGTCGGGGTGGGGGTGGGATCGCCGACCGGCGTGGGAGCGGCACACGCGGCGTCGTCCTTGAACTTTTGCTGGACCGGGTTAGGATAATTAGGTGCGTTGCCAGGCTGACACATCAGCCGAGTTGGATTAACGGGATCGTTTGGAACGCCGCTGCACTGACCGTTGCATTGAGAGGCTATCCGGAAACGTATCTGTTGACTGGCTTCGACTTACGCCATATTCGAGATCGCCGATCCGAACGTTCTTCCCTCAGAAAAACGGGAAATTCATTCGCATCAGCA
>JAABUX010001792.1_pt1 | contig 31620 bp, 27 predicted proteins | sample 5561851 | NCBI WGS metagenome assembly JAABUX01 (sample SAMN10711883, study PRJNA513361) | rock metagenome | isolation source: Antarctica rocks | place: Antarctica: Victoria Land, Richard Nunatak red sandstone | collected 2016-01-03
CGCGGGGGTGGCGCGGCGGCTGCTGGCGGAGGCGGGGGCGGTGGCCGGGGCTGCGGGGCATGCGCCGGGGGGGAAGTTCGCGGCTTCGGCCGAGAAGATGTTGACTGCGCCGGGTTCGAGCTTCGCGACGTCGATGTATCGCGACATGAGCGCGGGGCAGGCGGTCGAGGCGGAGCAGATCGTGGGCGATATGGTCAGGCGCGCGGCGGCCGCCGGGATCGACGTGCCGCTGCTATCGGCGGCGTTGGCGCGGTTGCGCGTGTTCGAGGGGCGGCGCGCGCGGGTGTAGGCGTTTGGGATGTTTGTTGGCGCGGCCTGCTTACTCATCGTTTATTGGCAGCGGCTCAAGCCGCGGTATGCGGGGAGCAGTGTATACACGCCAGCTCAGTATGATTTCTGACCGACCGATGCTGGGTGTTTTCGGATGACCGAAATTGGGTGGACAGCGGCCCTAGAGCACTTTCCGAGCCACTTGGCTCGGAAGTAGTGCTCTACTTCATTGCTTTGGCGAGCATTACTTCCGATCGGGTGATTCCACCCGATCGGAAAATGCTCTAGCCGCATGCAGATTCTGATGGGAGCCGCACCATGAATATAGAAACTGCCCGGCTGACACTCCGGCCCTGGACAGAGAAGGATCGGGAGCCGTTTGCGGAAATGTCCGCCGATCCCGCTGTCATGAGATACCTGCTTCCGTTACGTGGCCGCGAAGAGACGGATGGATGGATCGACCGCCAGATGGCTCATCTTGCCAGGCATGGCTTCTGTTTTTGGGCGCTTGAGGCCAAGGAAGGTGGTGCCTTTATCGGCGCTGTAGGACTGCTCCGGATTGGCTACGAGGCGCACTTCACACCCGCGGTGGAGGTTGGATGGCGTGTCTCGCGGCCATTCTGGGGCCGGGGTTACGCTCCTGAGGCCGCAGCAGCATCCATCCGGTTTGGGTTTGAAGTGCTCGGGTTACTGGAGATCGTCGCCAACACGGTCGTCCAAAATACGAGTTCTCAGCGGGTGATGGAAAAGCTTGGCATGTCTCGCGATGCCAAGGACGACTTTGACCATCCGAAAATTCCGGACGGGCATTCGCTTTGCCGCCAGGTCCTCTACCGCCTTCCGCGGGATCGCTGGGCGACGACGGTGGCCGCTCGATACGAAGCCTAGGCCCGTTTCGGGACGCGTCTAGAGATAGCTGCCCCACCAGAGGCCATCGCTGCATGGGGTGGAAACGGACATCCTGCCTCCCGTGCACCTTGAGTGGGTTCGGCAGTAAGCCGGATCGGGTATAGGCGTCTCACAACAGTCGCGAGCAGCGGTATGAGTGTTGGGCAGCGTAGTCAGCGGGTCGATGTGATCCGTGGCGTTTCGATTGTCTTGGTGCTGTTCCACCATTTCGCTATCGCCTATCGACTGGACGACACGACCCTCGCCCGCGTCGTAGGCTGGGATGCCGTTCGCGCCGTCGCCCGTAATGGCAACTACGGCGTGACGATGTTCTTCGTGGTGTCGGGGTTCCTCATCACGTCCAATGCACGCCGCCGCTGGGGCAGCCTTCCGCGCGTGAACGCCCGAAGCTTTTACGGGCTTCGGATCGCGCGCATCCTTCCCTGCCTCGTGTTGCTCCTGCTGATCGTGGACGCGCTGGCACTGGCAGGGTTCCGAGTGTTCCAGAACGGACCACCCGAAGGCGCCGCGACCGGACCGGTCCCTTATACCAAGGCTCGCTGATCGCGACCCTTGGTATCAGCGTCTTTGTTTCGCGCGCCGCCGCCCACCAACCCGGCGCGCATACCACGCTTGCCAACCGCAAGAGTCGCGGTCAGCAAGCTTTGGTATTACTGGCTTTCTCATCTCGCGGCCCTGACATCATGGATGAACGTCCTCGTCGGCCACGATGGCTGGTTCAACTACCCCCTGAGCGTCCTCTGGTCGCTTTCGGTCGAGGAAGCCTTCTATCTCTCGTTCCCACTCGCCTGCATCCTGCTGCGGACTGATGCGCGCCTGGTCGCGTTCTGGACCGCGTTCATCATCCTGGGTCCAGCGTGGCGCTGGGCCCATCAGGGCCATGAGGGCGGCTGGCTCTACTCGTATTTTGCCTGCTTTGACGGGATCGCGATCGGCTGCTGCACAGCACTGGTGGCAGAGAGGTTCAGTTTACGCGGAACGGCGGCAATGATGCTTGGGATCGCGGTCATCATCGGCATGGCAACCCTCTACCTTGCCCAGCCGATCGCAGAGACGAACATCTTCGGCGTCTCGCTGATGGCGGCCGGCACCGGCTTCTTGCTGCTTGGGGCAGATTCAGGCCAAGGAACATCCGTCTCCACGCTGGGCAGCAGTGTGGGTATTGTTCCGTGGTTTGGACGCCTCAGCTACGAGCTCTACCTGTTCCACCTCGTCGTTCTTGGCGGCATGCGGACCATCTGGCCAGCGCGAGCCGTTATGGGCAATGGCAATCTGCTCTTGCTAGGGGGCTATCTTATGGCCTCGGCAATGCTGGCTTTCATCGTCGCTCGATCCTACTCCGAACCGCTGAACCGCAGGCTGCGCCGCCTCTTGGCGATCCGGCCCTCGCCAGCACCAGTCAAGACAGTAGCCCAGTAGAACTGAGCCTTTGGCAGACTGCTGAGTCTGCTTTGGGTCGGCTGCCGCGGTAGTCACCCCGGCCGACGCCTAGCGTCGGGGAGGATGGGAACCGGATGGTCAGCTTTTTGGCGCGACGGTCGAGATTGCTGACCCTTGGTGAACGACATCCGTAGGGCGGAAGAGCGCAGCGTATTCCGCCGCCCGTCTCACATGGACTACACGCACTTATACCAAGGCTCGCTGACCGCGACCCTTGGTATCAACTTCTTTGTTCCGCGCGCCGCCGCCCGCCAACCCGGCGCGCCTACCAAGGCTCACTGACCGCAAGAGTCGCGGCCAGCGAGCCTCGGTATTAACCCGGTCAAGCACGGGTATGTTTCGCATCCGGCGGATTGGCCGTATTCCTCGTTTCGTCGTTGCGTGGCGGCTGGGTTATATCCGTCGGGGTGGTCTGGTGGCGCGGGCGAGCCGGTGGAGGCGGGCGAGCGTCGTTGAACGAAGTTTGGCGGAATGCGCTGCGCTTTTCCGCCCTACGCTTGCTTGCACCTGCTCTGACTAGCGCGCCCGTTATCGAGATCTTCCCGATTAGAGCTTGTCTATGCCAGCCGGTGCGCGTTTCCACACAGACAGGACCAGCTAGTCCCATTTCTAATGTACTCAGTTCCGCCATCCACAAGGTCGATTGCAGCCATTGGAGCATAACTATTGAGCTCGGCTATAAATGCGCTCCACATCTTATTGTTTGTAGCCTGCGGGTCAACAAAACCGCCCTGCGCACTCCAGGCACCATGCGATAGCGTCGTGTAGACGTGCGTCATCTCATGCCACAGCGTTGCAGTCACTTCTGGCAGGAACATGAGGATCTGGCGGTTAAGAAAAAGACGAGCATCGGCTCTACTCTGTATCGATTGTGCCACGTCGTTTTCGCTTCGATTTGCTTTGCTGGTCCAGTATGCTGCACCGGCGATCGCCCCCGGCTCGACCCGGCCGGTGGCTCCCGCACCGAAATCCCGCAGATCGTCATACACTCTCGTCTTACGTTCAGACGTTGAGTTCGCATTCTGAACGATGAGCGACGGAGGTCCGCCAGCTTCGGCAGCATCGTAGAGCAACTCAAGCGCCTTTACCGCCCGAACCTTGAGGTTCGGGCTCTGACCAGGCTAAAATCGAACAGGCAACCTCTTGCTGTAAATAGGTCACCGCCAGCGCTGGAGATCGTCATACCCCTACGTTACCGGAAAAGTGGTTTGGCCTGCTACCCTTTCGGACGGATACGATGGGGTGTGTTTCGGGCCGTTTTGATCACTGTCGCGCTGAGTGCGTGCGCACCGGTTGAGAACGGCGTCCATTACTTAGCGGGAGAACATCGGTGCCGGTTCATACTGCATTTCAGTCCAGACACGACAGAGATCACCGCGGAGCAAAAATCGGCTCTTCGTGCGCTAGCCGAGGATGCGATTGGGGGGGACGGGTCTTCAATATCGGTCTGGCTCTCGATTCGAACGATGGCTTTGCGCTGTCTCGTTCGAGACGCCGGTCGTTTCTTCTTTTTATGATGCAGTTCGAGCAACGTGGCCTCAGGACCCGAACCAACAACCTGCCTGCCGACGTGTTTACTCCGGACATCTCCATATCGGCCTGTAGTTGATGCGAGGATCTATCGAGGAGAAGGTCCGATGCGGACGGTCGTGCCTCAGCCGTGGCAAACAGGTCGAGCTTGCGGCACAGCATGACGAAGTGGCGGCACGCGGCGCGGATCGCCGGACCGTTGTCGCGGCGGAAGTCGGCGATGGTCTTGAAGTCGGGGGCGAGCCGGCCCGTCAACCACACCAGCTCGATGTTGCGCTGTGCCTCGCGTTCGAGGCGGCGGCTGGACGGGATGCGATTGAGATAGCCATAGACATAAAGCTTCAGCATCACCGCCGGATGGTAGGCAGGCCGCCCCGTCTCCGCCGGCACAGCCCGCCCGAAGCCGAGCTGGGCCAAGTCAAGCTCGTCGACGAAGGCATCGACAACGCGCACCGGGTTGTTCTCATCGACGTAATCGTCGACGCATTCCGGCAGGAGGAAGCTCTGTGACCGGTTCCACCCTTCAATATAGCGCGCCATGGGACTGCTCGACCCCCCGCAAACCAGAACAGGGCGATTCTGGCAGGTTCTGCGGCCGCTGTGTACCCGTTTCGGGACCGATTTCACACAATCTCGGTGGGGAGCGGACATTCGGCAACGGTGCGAAAATCCAGAGTTTCGCACGGCTTGGCTTGTTCTAGGTGCGCCAAGCCTGCACCTGCCGAACTAACGCCCCGACATGGTCAGGAGGTGTAGTTTTCAGAATGCCGTGGCCTAGGTTGAATACGAATGGCCCGCCGCTTGCCACGCGAAGGATGCGCGCAATTTCATCCTGCATCGGCTTGCCTCCCGCGACGAGCAGGAGAGGATCAAGATTGCCTTGAATACAACGTCCCGATTTGCCTTGCACGTTCTCGACAGCCCATGCAAGCGGGACAGTTGTATCAAGACCGATGCAGTCAGCCTTTGTCGCTTCAGCATAGCCACCGTAAAGAAGCCCAGCCGCACGAGGAAATGCGATGATCGGGATTGAAGGGTGTCGGGCCTTTATCGCCTCAATAATTGCCTGAACCGGCTGAACGCACCAGCGATTGAAGAATGGTTCAGGCAAAATGCCTGCCCAGCTGTCAAACAACTGCACGGCCTCGGCTCCGGCCTCGATCTGCCGGTCAAGATACTCGATTGCAGCCTGCGTCAGCAGGTCGATGAGTGGTTGGAAACCATCCGGATCACACATCGCCCATTGCTTGACACTGGCGTGCTCGGTTGCCCCGCCGCCTCGGCCTTCAACCATGTAGGTGGCGACCGTCCATGGTGCGCCCGAATAACCTACCAGAGTGACCTCTGGCGGGAGGGCCTTGGATAGCAGCCTGACCGTCTGATAGATCGGTGCCAGTTCTTCGTGAAATCGCGACAGGCTGAGGCGTTGACGGACATCTTGAGTTGACCGAATTGGCGGCGAGAGGACGGGACCGTCCCCCTCCCGATATTCGAGAACCTGACCTAATGCGGCTGCTATCTGTGGAAGATCAGCGAACAGAATTGCACCGTCGAGGCCGAACCGTCTGATCGGTTGGAGTGTGACTTCGGCGGCATGTTCGGGAGAGTTACAAAGCCCCAGCATGCCGCCTGCCGCTTCGCGCGTGCGAAGATATTCGGGCAAATATCGCCCGGCCTGCCGCATCAGCCAAACAGGAGGGCGTTCGGTCTGTTCCCCCGCAAGAGCGCGCAGGAGCAACTTCGTACGGGCCATCAACCTTGGTGCCTTCAAATCGCCGCTGCCGGGTCAATACCACCTAGGCGGTTGCGGGCCTATGGGAAGGCGGCAGGTGCGAATGTCCGCTGTGAGGTCGAAAGCCGACATCCGAACTGACCCGCTACCGTGCGGCGCAGTTCGAGCGACGGGGGTTGCGCATTCGCTTCTACGATGCACCGGCTGACGTGTTTACGGCCGCATTTCAGTGGCTACTTGTGGGTAGCGGGTGGGAGTGCTTTCGCGTGGTTGCAGGGCGGTCGCATCGCTTTAAGCTGCGGTCATGACCGATCCTGTTCAGCGCGGCCTTGCCCGCAACGTCCCTGGTTATGGCGATCCCGAGTTCGCGGCGTATCTGCGGCGCTCGTTCTATAAGAGCATGGGGTATTCGCAGGCGATGTTGGATAAGCCGGTGATCGGGATCGTCGATACCGGGTCGGCGTTCAACAATTGTCATCGGACGATGCCGGAGTTGGTGGAGGCGGCCAAGCGGGGGGTGTTGGCGTCGGGGGGGTTGCCGATGCCGTTTCCGACGGTGAGTCTGTGCGAGCCGAGCTTGTTTCCGACTTCGATGCACTTTCGCAATCTCGCGGCGCTCGATACGGAGGCGATGTTGGGGGCGCAGCCGATGGATGCGGCTGTGATGATCAGCGGGTGCGACAAGACGGTGCCGGCGCAGTTGATGGGGGCGGCGTCGTCGGATGTGCCGAGCGTGCTGGTGGTGACCGGGCCGATGCTGGCGACGCCGTATCAGGGGGAGCGGCTGTCGGCGTGCACCGATTGCCGGCGGTATTGGGCGGGGTATCGGGCGGGGACCGTCCCGCTCGAACGGATCGCCGAGATCGAGGGGCGGCTTGCGAGCACGGCGGGGACGTGCGGGGTGATGGGGACGGCGAGCACGATGGCGTGCATCGCGGAGACGCTGGGGTTCATGCCGCCGGGTCATGGCAGCATTCCGGCGGTGCATGCCGATCGGTTGCGGGCGGCGGAGGAGGCGGGGGAGATCGCGATGGGGTTCGTGAGCCGCCCGATCCGGCCTTCGCAGTTGATTACGGAGCACTCGGTCGAGAACGCGCTGCGGGTGTTGCTGGCGCTTGGCGGGAGTACGAATGCGCTGATCCATTTGACCGCGATTGCGGGGCGGCGGGGGATCAAGATCGATCTGCGCCGGGTCAACGAATTGTCGGATACGACGCCGGTGCTGGTGGATCTGAAGCCGACGGGCGAAGGGTATATGGAGGATTTCCATGCCGCGGGGGGGATGCCGGCGCTGCTGTGGGAGTTGCGCGACCTGCTGCATCAGGACCCGATCGACGTGACGGGGCGGAGCCTTGGCGAGCGGCTGGCCGCGCCCGCGTTCGTCGACCGGCGGTATATTCGGGCGCGGGCGGAGCCGGTGAGCCCGGTGGGGGGGATCGTCGCGCTGTTCGGCAGCTTGGCGCCGCGGGGGGCGATCATCAAGCGGTCGGCCGCGACCCCTGCCCTGTTCGAGACGGACCGGCTTGGGGCGCGTTGCCTGGTGTTCGACGGGCCGGCCGATCTGGCGGCGCGGATCGACGACCCGGCGCTCGACGTGACCGCGGCCGATATTCTCGTGCTGAAGAATGCGGGGCCGCTGACGCCGGCGGGGATGCCCGAGGCGGGGTATTTGCCGATCCCGACCAAGCTTGGGCGCGCGGGCGTGAAGGATATGGTTCGGATCAGCGACTGCCGCATGTCGGGGACCGCGTTCGGCACCATCGTGCTGCATGTGACGCCGGAGGCGGCGGCTGGGGGGCCGTTGGCGCTGGCCGAGAGCGGGGACCGGATCCGGGTTTCGGTGCGCGACCGGGCGCTCGATCTGTTGGTGGAGGCGGGGGAGCTCGACCGCCGGCGGATGGCGTGGCGGCCGCCGGCGGTGCCGGTGCGTGGGTGGGATCGGCTGCTGCATGACCAGGTGCTGCAGGCTGACGAGGGGTGCGATCTGCGGGTGTTGCGTGCCGAAGGGCCCTAATCTGAAGGGGGGGGATCTGAAAGGGGATCTGCCGGGGACGGTGGAGGCGGCTGGCGCGGAACTTGCCTACTTGGCCGACGCGATTGCGCGGGCGGATAGCCTGTATCATGAGCAGGACGCGCCGGAGATCACCGATGGGGAGTACGATGCGCTGCGGCGGCGCAACGAGGTAGTCGAGGCGGCTTTTCCGGCGCTGGTGCGCGATGACAGTCCGAGCCGGCGGGTGGGGGCGGCGCCGGCGAGCGGGTTTGCCAAGGCGCGGCATCGGGTGCCGATGCTGTCGCTCGACAATGCGTTCGACGCGGCGGAATTCCACGATTTTTTTCAACGCGCGCGGCGGTTTCTGGGGCTTGCGGCCGATGCGGTGTTGCCGATCGTGGCCGAGCCGAAGATCGATGGGCTTTCGATCAACCTGCTGTACGAGCGCGGGAAGCTCGTTCGTGGCGCCACTCGGGGCGACGGCGCGGAGGGCGAGGACGTCACCGCCAATCTGCGGACGCTGCCTGCGCTGCCGCTGCGGTTGCGGGGTGAGGCGCCTGAGCTGATCGAGATTCGCGGCGAGGTGTTTCTGGCCAAGGTGGACTTTGTTGCGCTGAACGCGGCGCAGGAGGCGGGCGGGTTGCGGGTGTATGCCAATCCGCGCAATGCGGCGGCCGGGTCGCTGCGGCAGATCGACGCGGCGCAGACGGCCAAGCGGCCGCTCTCGATGTTCGCTTATGCGATGGGCGAGGCTAGCGAGCTGCCGGCGGGCAGTCATGCCGGCTATCTCGATCGGCTTCGCGCTTGGGGTTTTCGGGTCAATCCGCTCTCGCGGCTGCTCGAGACGGAGGCGGCGGCGGCGGCCTACCAGGCCGAGCTTGCGATGCAGCGGTCGGGGCTCGAGTACGACATCGATGGGGTGGTCTATAAGATCGACGATCTGGCGCTGCAGCGGCGGCTCGGGTTCGTCGGGCGGACGCCGCGCTGGGCGATCGCGTGGAAGTTTCCGGCCGAGCAGGCGGTGACGACGCTCGAGGCGATCGATATCCAGGTCGGCCGGACCGGCGCGCTCACGCCGGTGGCCTGGTTGCATCCGGTCACGGTGGGGGGGGTGGTCGTCACGCGGGCGACGCTGCACAACGAGGACGAGATCTCGCGCAAGGATGTGCGCGTGGGCGATACGGTGATGCTGCAGCGGGCGGGGGACGTGATCCCGCAGATCCTTGGCGTGGTTCCCGATACGCCGCGGGGGCCGGTGCCGTTCGTGTTTCCCGATCGGTGTCCGGCGTGCGGCAGCCTGGCCGTCCGGCCGGCCGGCGAGGTGGTGAAGCGGTGCACCGGCGGGCTGGTGTGCCCGGCGCAGGCGCTCGAACGGCTGCGGCATTTCACGTCGCGGACCGCGTTCGATATCGAGGGGCTGGGCGACAAGACGATCGGCGAGTTCGCGGGGCTCGGTTGGCTGCACAATCCGGCCGACATCTTTCGGCTCAAGACGCATGCGGCGGCGCTGCTGGGGCGGGAGGGCTGGAAGGCCAAGTCGGTGCAGAAGCTGCTGGACGCGATCGAGGAGCGGCGGACGATTCCGCTCGACCGGTTCATCTATGCGCTCGGCATTCGTCGGGTGGGGGCGACGAACGCCAAGCTGCTGGCGCGGCATTACGGCGATTACGCGACGTGGCGCGAGCAGATGGAGCGGGCGACGACGATCGGGAGCGACGAGCGGCTGGCGCTGGGGAGCATCCTCGGCGTGGGTCCGGCGCTGGCGGAAGAGTTGGCGGAGTTCTTCACCGAGCAGCGCAATCGCGACGTGATCGACGATCTGGCGGGCGAACTGACGATCGAGATGGTGGCTTCGCGGGCGACGGATAGCGCGTTGGCGGGGAAGATCGTGGTCTTCACCGGGTCGCTCGAGACGATGACGCGGCCCGAGGCGAAGGCGCGGGCCGAAGTGTTCGGCGCGCGGGTGACGGATAGCGTCAGCAAGAAGACCGATCTGGTCGTGCTGGGCGCCGACGCCGGGTCGAAGGCGAAGAAGGCGGCGGAGTTGGGGGTGGCGACGGTGACGGAGGCGGAGTGGCGGGCGCTGGTGGGGTTGTGATCAGGTTGGGCTGGGATCAGGTTGGGCTGGGATCAGGTTGGGCGCAGGGCGCGCGGCAGCACCGCGCGGCTGATGGCGACGACCAGCGCGATGGCGCCGGCATGGGCGGCCAGGTCGACGAGCGTCAGCGTGTCCGGATGGTGGAGGTCCAGCAGCACCGCCGCCGCCGACGCTGCCGCGAGTCCGGCCAGGGTCGCCGCCGTCCGCCGATGGACGCAGTAGCCGCGTCGCAGCATCAGGAACAGCAGGGCTGCCAGCGGCAGCGAGGTCGCGACGATGAAGCGGAAGCAGCCGGCCGGGTCCGGTGCCTGGGCCAGGTCGCGCCCGGTCGTCATCGTCGTCCAGCAGCCGACTCCGCTGGCGCCGAGCCAGACGGCCAGGGGTGCGAGGGGTAGCAGCGCCCACTGCCGCCGCCGCCCCGGCACCGCGAGCGCGAATGTCGCCATCGCGGCCGAAGCGGCGGTCAGGATCGCGGCCGCGAACTCGACTCGGTCGCCCATGCCGTCGGCCAGCCGCTCGACGATGGCTTGCGCGCCGAACGGGATCGATACCGCCGCTGCCAGGCCCCCCGCGCCCAGCAGCCAGAGTGCGGCGCGCGCCCAAGGCGCTGGCAACCGGCGCACCGGCCGCAGCCCGGCCGAGAGCGTGCGGATCAAGCGTTCGTGCCGATCAGGATCCGACATGATCGACCAGGCGCTGCCGCAGCGCCTTCAGCGCGCGGTGCAGGTTGACCTTCAGCGCCGTCTTGGTGCGGCCGGTCAGCGTGGCCGCCTCGGCCAGCGTCATCTCCTGCAGTCCGAGCAGTTCGACCGCCTGCCGCTGGCCATCCGGCAGCCCGGCGACCGCCGCCCGCAATCGGCCGCCCTGGTCGGCGCTGTCGAGCGTTTGCAACGCGGACGGACTTGCGTCGGGATAGAGTTCGACCGCGTCGACCGAATGCAGCTCGCGCCGGCCTGCCCGCCCGGCGGTGCGCAGCAGGTCGATCGCGCGGCGCTGCGCGATGGTCCGCAGCCACGGCGTGAACGGCAAGCGGGGATCGTAGGTCGCGCGCGCCCGGTGCACGGCCAGCAACACCTCCTGGACCACGTCGTCGGCAGCGCTCGGCGGGACGCCGGTCTGGAACGCGACCGAGCGGATCAGCGGGATGCAGTCGCGCAGGATGGTGGCGTAGGCGGTCTCGTCGCCACGCTGTGCGGCGGCCATCAACGCCGCCCAACGCACTTCGCGCTCCATTACGGCTCCCACGGCGCGCTGCCGTGCGGCCCAGTCAAGCCTGCCTAGTCCGGAATAGCCAACGAAAGCCATCACGCCCCCAATCAAAAGCGCGTCGTGAACGCGGTCAAAAGCGCGTCGTCAGCGCGGTCAGCCACTCGGGCGAGGCGTCCACCGCCCAGCCCTCGACCGCGTGGTCGGCGCCGCTCAGGATCATGACCGCGGTCAGCACGGCGACGCCGCCGAAGAGGTATTTTCCGCTCGACCCCGCCTGCCGCAAGCGGCCCCGCCAGCGGAGGAGCGCCGTTCGCGAGACGAGCCCGACCAGCAGCAAGGGCAACGCGGCGCCGATGCCGAAGGCGAACATGACCAGCGCGACGGCGCCGAGGTCGGTCATCCGCGCCGCCAGCAGCGAGGCCGCGCCCAGGGTCGGCCCGGCGCATGGCGCCCAGACCGCGCCCAACAGCAGCCCGGTCAAGAACTGGCCCGACCCGGTGCCCGCGCGCGGCGCCCAGCGCTCGATGAGCCGGTTGCCGCCGTCGCCGACGGGGCCGGCCGCCGACGCGAAACGCGATTGCAGCCCCGAACTCAGCAGCACGAGGCCGAAGCCGCCCAGCATGATCGCCGAGACGGTGCGGAAGACCGAGCCGTCGAGCCCGATCGTGAAGCCGACGGTGGCGACGAAGAGGCCGATGGCGGTGAACGACAGCGCGAGCCCGGCCGCCAGCAGCCACGCTCCGGCGCGGTGGGCCGAGACCGCACCGCCGACGACGAGCGGCAGCAGCGGCAGGACGCAGGGCGAGAGGGTCGACAGCATGCCGGCGAGCATGCCGAGCAGGGCGCTGCCGAGGCTCATGCGGTCAGCCGCCGGTTTTGGTTTCCGGTTGCGCGACGCCCGTTTTCGCGCCGCCCGTTTGGGCGACGACCGTTTGCGCGACGACCGCGCGGATGACGGCCGGGTCGGTCTGACCGGCGCTGCGCGCCATCTCCTTGGTGCCGTGATAGGCGATCAGCGTGCTCTGCATCTGCACGCCCATGGCGCGGACGACGTCCTTCTGGCTGTCGAAATCGACCATGAAGACGCGCAGGTCGCGATAGGCGGGCTCGGCCTCGAGGGCGGCTAAGGTGGGCGCCTGGGCTTTGCAGGTCGGGCACCAGGTCGCGTGCACCCAGACCAGGATGGGGGCGTCCTGGGCTTGGGCGGCTTGGAACGCGGAGGGGGTGTAGGGGATTTCGGTGGCCCATGCGGGGGCGGTGGCGAAGAGGGCGAGGGCGAGAGCGGCGGCTCGAAGCATTCTGTCTGTCCCGATCGGTGCAGTGCTTATTCGCGCTGGACTACCCGTGGTTACGCTCTCGATTGGCGGGGGCGTGGGCGTGGAGTTTGGGTTTGCGGGGCCGGCCACCCTCACCCCGGCCCTCTCCCGCCAGCGGGAGAGGGAGAGGAGAGGGTTAGTCGGCGGCGTCGGCGACTTGGCGGGTGGCGGGCTTGGTGTGTTTCAGTTCGGCGAGCTTGTTCTGGACGTGGCGGCTGAAGACGTAGTCGGCGGGGCGCTGACTGGTCAGATCGATCTCGGGGGCCATCGCGCCGGAGAGCTTCGGGCCGCGCAGGGCGACGGCGAGCGTCTTGAGGGGGGATTTCACCGCGTCCATGACGGCGGTGCTTTCGTAGCCGGAGTGGACCATGCAGTCGGCGCATTTCTCGTAGGCGCCGGTGCCGTATTTGTCCCACTCGGTGGTGTCCATCAGCTCGTCGAAGGTTTTGGCGTAGCCTTCGCCGAGCAGGTAGCAGGGGCGCTGCCAGCCGAACACGTTGCGGGTCGGCTTGCCCCAGGGCGAGCACTTGTAGTTCTCGTTGCCGGCCAGGAAGCTCATGAACAGCGGCGACTGGGTGAACTTCCAGCCCTTGCCGACGCCGCGCTGGAGGATGTCGCGGAACAGCTGCTTGGTCTTCTGCCGGGTCAGGAAGTGGGCCTGGTCCGGCGCGCGCTCGTAGGCGTAGCCCGGCGAGGTCATGATCCCGTCGACGCCCATCGCCATCACCTCGTCGAAGAAGCGGGCGACGCGCTCGGGCTCGGCGCCGTCGAACAGGGTGCAGTTGATGCTGAGGCGGAAGCCCATCGCCTTGGCGCGCTTGATGGCGGCGACGGCGCGGTCGTAGACGCCGTCCTGGCTGACGGCGCGATCGTGCATCTCGCGGTCGCCGTCGAGATGGACGTCCCAGCTGAAATACGGATTGGGCTTGTATTGATCGAGCTTCTTGTCGAGCAGCAGGGCATTGGTGCAGAGATAGACGAATTTCTTGCGCGCCAGGATGCCCTCGACGATCTCGGGCATCTCCTTGTGCAGCAGCGGCTCGCCGCCGGCGATGGCGACGACCGGGGCGCCGCATTCATCGACCGCGGCGAGCGCATCGGCGACGGACAGGCGCTGGTTCAGGATCTCGGCCGGATAGTCGATCTTGCCGCAGCCGGCGCAGGCCAGGTTGCAGCGGAACAATGGCTCCAGCATCAGGACGAGCGGATACCGCTTGCGACCGATCAGATGCTGACGGACGACGTAGGCGCCGACCTTGATGACTTGCCGCAAAGGAACCGACATGAGGCTGCTTTCCCTCGGCCCGTCAGGAGACTTCGGCCGGAAACTTGAATTTCACGTCTTCGGCGACGCCGGCCAGGGCGGAGACCTCCACCTCCCCGAGCCGTCGCAACCCGTCGATCACGCCCTGCACCAGCATTTCCGGCGCACTCGCTCCGGCCGTCAGGCCAACCCGGACGATGCCGTCGAACCAACCCGGCTCGAGCGCGCTCGCGTCGTCGATGAGGTAGCTCGGTTTTCCGAGTTCGGTCCCGATTTCGCGCAGGCGGTTGGAATTTGAACTGTTCTTCGAGCCCACAACAAGGATGAGGTCGACCTGTTTGGCAAGGTCGTGCACGGCTTGTTGCCGATTCTGCGTCGCATAGCAGATGTCACGCACATCGGGGCCCACGATGCCTGGAAACCGGTCCTGGAGGGCGGCGATGATGCCGCGGGTATCGTCGACCGACAGCGTGGTCTGGGTGATGTAGGACAGCCGGGCCGGGTCGGCGACGCGCAGGGTGGCCACGTCGGCGACGGTCTGGACGAGGTGCACGGTGCCTTGGATCTGGCCGATGGTGCCCTCGACCTCTGCGTGGCCGGCATGGCCAATCAGCACGATCTCGCGACCCTGGGCCGCATATTTGCGTCCTTCGGCATGCACCTTGGCCACGAGCGGGCAGGTCGCGTCGATCACCGGCAGGAGGCGTTCGCGCGCGACTTCCTCGACTCGGCGGGCGACGCCGTGGGCGCTGAACACGGTCATCGCGCCGGGCGGCACCTCGTCGAGCTCGTCGACGAAGACGGCGCCGCGGCGGCGCAGGTCGTCCACGACGTGCCGGTTATGCACGATCTCGTGGCGGACGTAGATGGGCGGGCCGAATTTCACCAATGCGCGCTCGACGATTTCGATGGCTCGCTCCACCCCGGCGCAAAAACCCCGTGGCTGCGCCAGGACGACGTGCAGCATGCGACTCCTCAACATTGCTCGAACATAACGCATCACATCCCGAGTGCGACGGCGCAACCGGCACCGGGGCGGTCTGCGTGGCCTATTTGCAACAGTCAGCGCCCATGCGCGCGGCGATATGGCACGGTCGGATCGCATTGGATAGTGTCTGGTCTGTCGTGTCCGGGTGGCTTGCCCTCGATAACTGGACGTGGTTGTTGATTTTGGATTGAGCGCTCGCCGATTTGGTGGCGCGGAATCTTGCAGGAATCGCCGGTTCGTTTACCGGCGGGGAGCCGTTAGCACCGAATGAACTCGAGTATGCCGCTCCCGCCTCGACCAGCGACACCGACGTTGGATCGGGTGACCTATCCAGCCGATCTGCGGAACTTCTCCGCCGACCAACTCAAGGCCGTGGCCGACGAGTTGCGCGCCGAGACCATCGATGCCGTCAGCGTTACCGGTGGCCATCTCGGCGCCTCCCTCGGCGTCGTCGAGCTGACCGTGGCGCTGCATGCGGTGTTCGACACGCCGAGCGACCGGCTGATCTGGGACGTCGGCCATCAGGCGTATCCGCACAAGATCTTGACCGGCCGGCGCGACCGCATCCGCACGCTGCGCCAGCCCGGCGGGCTGTCCGGCTTCACCCGCCGGGCGGAGAGCCCGTACGATCCGTTCGGCGCGGCGCATAGCAGCACGAGCATCTCGGCCGGGCTCGGCATGGCGGTGGCGCACGGCCTGCTCGGCCAGAACGACCGGCATGTGGTGGCTGTGATCGGCGACGGCGCGATGAGCGCCGGCATGGCGTATGAGGCGATGAACAATGCCGGGGCGATGAAGTCGCGGCTGCTCGTGATCTTGAACGACAACGACATGTCGATCGCGCCGCCGGTGGGCGCGATGAGCGCGTATCTGAGCCGGCTGATGAGCAGCCGCTCGTTCCTGAACTTGCGCGACCTGGCCGCGCGGATGGCCAAGCGGTTCCCGTTCGGGCTCGAGCGCACGGCGCGGCGGGCGGAGGAGTATGCCCGCGGGATCCTGACCGGGGGCACGCTGTTCGAGGAGTTGGGGTTCTATTACGTGGGCCCGATCGACGGGCATAATCTGGACCATCTGCTGCCGGTGCTGCGCAATTTGCGCGAGGCCGAGGAGAGCGGGCCGATATTACTGCATGTGATCACCAAGAAGGGCCATGGCTACGCGCCGGCGGAGAGTTCGGCCGACAAGCTGCATGCGGTGGCCAAGTTCAACGTGATCACCGGCGAGCAGGTGAAGGCGCCGCCCGGTCCGCCGCAGTATACGCGGGTGTTCGCCAATGCGCTGATCGCCGAGGCGGCGGCGGATGCGAAGATCGTGGCGGTGACGGCGGCGATGCCGTCGGGCACCGGGCTCGATCGGTTCGCGAGCCGGTTCCCGGACCGGTGCTTCGACGTAGGGATCGCCGAGCAGCATGCCGTGACGTTCGCGGCGGGGATGGCGACCGAGGGGCTGCGGCCGTTCTGCGCGATCTACAGCACGTTCCTGCAGCGCGGTTACGACCAGGTCGTGCACGACGTGTCGATCCAGAACCTGCCGGTGCGGTTCGCGATCGATCGTGCCGGGCTGGTCGGCGCGGACGGGGCGACGCATGCGGGGAGTTTCGATCTGGCCTATCTCGGCTGTCTGCCGGGCATGACGATCATGGCGCCGGCCGATGAGGTCGAGCTGATGCACATGGTCGCGACCCAGGCGATCCTCGACAGTGGGCCGAGCGCGGTGCGTTACCCCCGCGGCGAGAGCACGGGGCTGGAATTGCCGGAGCGGGGCACGCCGATCGCGATCGGGCGCGGCCGGATCATGCGCGAGGGCAGCTCGGTGGCGATCCTGTCGCTCGGCACGCGTTTGGCCGAGAGCTTGAAGGCGGCCGACGAATTGGCCGGGCGCGGCTTCTCGGTCACGGTGGCCGACGCGCGGTTCGCCAAGCCGTTCGACACCGAGTTGGTCGAGCAGATGGCGCGCCATCACGGCGTGATGATCGTGGTCGAGGAGGGTTCCACCGGCGGCTTCGGCGCGCTGATCCTGCATCATCTGGCGGCGGCCGGGCTGCTGGACGGCGGCTTGAAGATCCGCTCGCTGACGCTGCCCGATCGCTACATCGACCATGGTACGCCGGCTGGGCAGATGATCGAGGCCGGGCTGTCGGCCAAGGGCATCGTCGAGGCGGCGTTGTCGGCGCTCGGGCGGCCGGAGACGCATCCGGTGCCGGTCGCGGTGCCGCGGCGATGATTTCGCGCCGCGCGGCGCTGCTCGGCCTGCTCGCTCCGGCGGTTGCGCTCGCGGCCGACCTCGCTCCGGCGGTCGCGTTCGCGGCCGACGCGGACGCGGTGGCGCCGATCGCCGCCCTCAACCAGGCGCTGCTGGCGGCGATGCGGGCCGGCCGGGCGACGCCGTTCACGACCCGCTATGCGGCGCTGACGCCTGCCGTCGAGCGGGCGTTCGACCTGCCGGCGATCCTGCGCGCTTCGGTCGGCCTGCGCTGGAACTCGCTTTCGCCGGCCGATCAGGCGCAATTGCTCGACGTCTTCCGCAAGTTCACGATCTGCTCGTATGCCGCCAACTTCGATCAGTTCGGCGGCGAGCGCATCGACATCGTGCCGGGCTCGCGGACGGTGGGCGCCGACCAGGTGGTCGAGACGCAGATCGTGTCGGGCGACTCGACACGAATCGACTATGTGATGCATCGCTCCGCCGATGGATGGAAGGCGATCGATGTGTTGCTGAACGGGTCGATCAGTCAGGCGGCGGTCAACCGGTCGGATTGGCGCACGCTGCTCGGCTCCGGCGCGGGGGCGCTGGTGGGCAGCCTGCAGCGCAAGATCGCCGATCTCTCCGGAGGCGTCATCCACTGATGCTGTCCGCGTCGTGATGGACCTCGCCGCGACGAACGTGGCCGGACTCGCGCTGGGCGGCGTGGCCGGGGTCGGGTTGCTGCAATCGGCGGTTGGGCTCGGGCTGCTGGCGCGGTTTCGCACCCAGCGCCCGCAAGCGCCCGAGACCTTGCCGCCGATCACCGTGCTCAAGCCGCTCTATGGCGACGAAGCGATGCTGGAGCCGGCGCTGGCGAGCTTCTGCCAGCAGGATTACCCCCAGTTCCAGATCGTGTTCGGCGTGCAAAACCCGGCCGACCCGGCGCTGATCGTCGTGCAACGGCTGCGCGATCGCTTCCCGCACGTCGTCATCGACGTCGTAATCGACGCGACGCGGCACGGGCGCAACGGCAAAGTCGGCAACCTGATCAACATGTTCTCGCGCGCGCGGCATGACGTGCTGGTGATCGCCGACAGCGATATCCATGCCCCGCCCGGCACGCTGCGCGACGTCGCGGCGGTTCTGGCCCGGCCGGGCGTCGGGCTCGCGACCGCGCTCTACACCGGCTTGCCGGCGCGCGACAGCCTGCCGGCCCAACTCGGCGCCGCCTATATCAACCAGGATTTCCTGACCGGCGCCCTGCTTGCGCGCGCCATGGGCCGCCAGGACTGCCTCGGCGCCATCATGGCGTTGACCCGGCGGACGCTCGAGAACGTCGGCGGCCTGCCCGCGCTCGCCGACCACATCGCCGACGACGCGCTGCTGGGCAAGCTGATCCGGGCGCAGGGGCTGGACGTGGCGCTGATGCACGCCATTCCGGACACGACGGTGCCGGAGACGCAGCTCGGCGCCCTGTTCCATCACGAATTGCGCTGGGCGCGGACGGTGCGCTCGGTGGCGCCCGTCGGGTTCGCGATGTCGGTGATCCAGTTCCCGCTGTTCTGGGGGCTGTTGATGCTGATCGTGACCGACGCCGACGACCGGCCGCTGGCCTGGATCGGGTTCGGTTCGATTTGGCTGGCACGCGCCGGATTGGGCGCGGTGCGCGACCGGGTCTTGCGGCGACAGACGACGCTGCCGATGTGGGGGTTGCCGTTGCGCGACCTGCTGTCGGTCATGATCATGGTGACGAGTTACCGGTCCAACCGCGTGGCCTGGCGCGGGCAGGAACACAAGGTGCTGGCGTTCACGCGCGCGGAGCTGGAAACCGGCAGGGGATAAAGTAGTATGATGAAGACGTTGTTCCTGCAGCCGCCCTCGTTTGGCGGCTTCGACGGTGGTGCGGGCTCGCGCTACCAGGCCAAGCGCGAGATCCGCTCGTTCTGGTATCCGACGTGGCTCGCGCAGCCGGCGGCCCTGGTGCCCGGGAGCAAGCTGATCGACGCGCCGCCTGCCAATATCGGGATGGCGCCGGTGATCGCCGAGGCCAAGCAGCGCGACTTGGTCATCATTCACACGAGCACGCCTTCGTTCGCGTCGGACGCCAAGGTCGCGCAAGCGCTGAAGGACGCCAACCCGTCGCTCAAGATCGGCTTCGTCGGCGCCAAGGTCGCCGTGCAGCCCGGCGAGAGCCTGGAGGGCGCGCCCGCGGTCGATTTCGTCGCCCGCAACGAGTTCGATTTCACCTGCCTCGAGGCCGCCGAGGGCCGCGATTTCAGCGCCATCGACGGCATCTCCTACCGCGACGGGAATGGCGGCATCGTCCACAACAAGGATCGCGCGATCCTCGAGGACATGGACCTGCTGCCGTTCGTGACCGACGTCTACAAGCGCGACCTGCGGATGGAGGACTACTTCATCGGCTACCTGATGCACCCGTATGTCAGCCTCTACACCGGCCGCGGCTGCAAGAGCCGGTGCACGTTCTGCCTGTGGCCGCAGACGGTGGGCGGACATCGGTATCGGGTGCGCAGCCCGGAGCATGTGGCGGCTGAAATCAAGCATGCGATGACGTTGTTCCCGCAGGCGAAGGAGTGGTTCTTCGACGACGATACGTTCACCGACAACCTTCCACGCGCGGAAGCGATCGCGCGCGAGTTGGGCAAGCTGGGCGTGAGCTGGTCGTGCAATGCCAAGGCGAACGTGCCGCGCGAGACGCTGAAAGTGATGCGCGACAATGGCTTGCGGCTGCTGCTGGTCGGCTACGAGAGCGGCAATCAGCAGATCCTCTACAATATCAAGAAGGGCATGCGGATCGAGGTCGCGAAGCAGTTCACCAAGGATTGCCACGAACTCGGCATCAAGATCCACGGCACCTTCATCCTCGGCCTGCCCGGCGAGAGCCGCGAGACGATCGAGGAGACGATCAAGTTCGCCGTCGAGGTGAACCCGCACACGATGCAGGTGTCGCTTGCCGCGCCTTACCCCGGTACTTTCCTGTACAATCAGGCGGTCGAGAACGGCTGGCTCGACACCGAGCACGCCGAATTGATCGACGAGCGTGGCGTGCAGATCGCTCCGCTGCACTATCCGCACCTCTCGCACACCGAGATCTTCTCCAGCGTCGAGGATTTTTATCGGCGTTTCTACTTCCGGGCGCCGAAGATTGCGTCGATCGTGGGCGAGATGGTCACCAGCCCGCAGATGATGAAGCGCCGCCTGCGCGAAGGGGTCGAGTTCTTCCACTTCCTGCGCGATCGGAAGAAGGCCGCTTAGCTGAAGCTCAGGCCCTCAATGCTGGATAGGTCACGGGGAACTGACCGCCGTTGAACTGCGGTGTCAGGTAAACGTCATACAGGAAACGCCTGACACAAAGAGGTTCTCATGCTGAGCGATAGTGACGTCGCCCTCGCGCGACTTGCCGGAATCGCCTACAATTCGACCCCTGACGGTACGCCAGCAGGGTTTTACGCCGTCGGCCAGTCCGCGCTCGGACTGAAGATCAGCACCGGCGAGAGCTACGGCAACGGGCTCTACACCAACCTCAACGGTGCCGCCCGGGTGTTCACCGCGACCATCAACGGCCAGACGACGGCGGTGTTGGACTTCCGCGGCAGCGTCAACGAGCAGGATTCAATCAACGACCTGCAGAACATCAACAAGCAATACGTGCTGTTCAGCAACCTGATCGCGACGTTCGACGCATGGGTCGCCAAGGAGGGCTTCGGCCAGGTGTACGTCACCGGGCACAGCCTCGGCGGCGCGATGGACCAGCTCTTCATGTCGGTCCACGCCGACAATGCGAACGTGCACTACCTCGCCGACACGTTCGGCTCGCCCGGCGTGCTGCAAAGCGCCGGGACCGACAACCGGATCACCAACATCCGGGTCAGCGACGACCCGGCGATCTATCTCGGCGAGAACCGCGCCGCCGTCGGTTCGGAATTGCGGAGCAACCCCGCGTTCGCCGGCGCTGCGGTGTTCGTCGGTCCGGAAGTGTTCCCGGGCCTGACCTATGGCGACGTGATCGCCTCCATCGGCAGCCTGAGCACCAACTACGTCAATCGCGGCCTGAACTTTTCGCTGCCCGACTCGTCCGGCCAGTATACGACCGTCACCAGCGTCTCGAGTGCGGCCAACTCCGGTAAGCCCGAGCACCTGGTGAGCACGTATATCAGCCGCATCGAGGCCGTCACCGGCGCTTCCGGCGACAACCAGGTGCTCGCCAGCATCACCCCGACGACGACCGGTAGCCAGATCTTCCGTTTCTTCGACGTCCGCAACGGCACGCATTTCTATACCGCCAACACCACCGAGCGGGACGCCGTGGTCGCGACCCGGACTGACCTCACGTATGAAGGTTTTGGCCTCAATGCGCTGCCGTCGAACCCCTCGAGCGACCCGGCTGCCGCGCCCGTGTTCCGCTTCTTCGACGTCTCCAACGGCTCCCACCTGTATACGACCGCGGCGTCGGAGATGAGTTCGCTGATGGCCAATGCCGGCTTCAAATACGAAGGCGTCGCCTTCTACGAAGACACGGCCAAGCAGACCAACAACTCTCCGGTGTATCGCTTCTTCGACACCGCGGACGGCAGCCACTTCTACACTGCCAACGCGAACGAAAAGGCGCAGGTTCTCTCGGTCCGGGGCGACCTGGTCAACGAAGGCGTCGCCTTCTACACGCTCTCCGCCTAGAGCACTTTCCGAGCCACTTGGCTCGGAAGTAGTGCTCTACTCCATTGTTTTAGCGAGCATTACTTCCGGTCGGGTGATTCCACCCGATCGGAAAATGCTCTAGCCGAAGCCCTCTCCCGCCAGCGGGAGAGGGTAGGAGCCGCGATTTCAAGCTTGGGCTTGCGGGACCGACCACCCTCACCCCGGCCCTCTCCCGCCCGCGGGAGAGGGAGCGGTGGGGGTGTCGTTCAGTCGGGTTCGGCGGAGACGATCCGGAACAGGAATTCCTGGTGGTCGGGGCGGCGGAGGGCGACGACCTCGCCGGGGCGGAACACGTTGCCGTCGAAGGTCCAGATCGGGTCGTCCTCGCCGTTGATGCTTTGCAGCGCCCAACCTTCCTCGATCCGGATCACCTCGAGCTTGCGCGGCTCGCGCCCGCCCTGCTCGCGAAAGGCGAGCCACGGCTCCGGCGCCACGAAATAAGCGTCGGTATCGATCTGCCCGCCCGGCGTCAGCATGAGGCACAGAACCAGCCGATCGGTGACGTCACCGTCCGGCTTTCCCGGTCCCCGAGCCAGCAACAAGGTGAGCTTCGTCATCGTTCGTCCACACAACGTTCCTCCACCGTGAACGCCGCGTGCACCCCGAGGTTCAGATCGCGACCCGCACGCCCAATTCCACGACCCGGTCGCTCGGAATGCGGAAGAATTCGGTCGCGGGGACGGCGTTGCGCGCCATCAGCAGGAACAGGAACAGCCGCCATTTCGGCAGTTTCGGCACCATCGCACGCACCAGCACCTCGCGCCCGAGGAAGAAGCTGGACTGCATCGAGTCGTAATCCAGCCCCACCGCCCGCAGATCCTCGAGCGCGCGCGGGATGTTCGGGCTCTCCATGAAGCCATACCGCAGCGTGACCCGGTGCACGCCCGGCGACAGTTCCTCGATCGCCCAGCGCTCCTCGGCCGCCACCTCGGGGACGTCCAGCGTCTGCACCGTCACGAACAGGACGCGCTCGTGCAACACCTTGTTGTGCTTGAGATTGTGCAGCAGCGCGGTCGGCACGTAGTCGGGCGTGCTGGTCAGGAAAACCGCGATCCCCGGCACCCGCAGCGTTCGCGAATGCGGCAGCCGCTTGAGGAACGAGGCCAGCGGCAGGCTCTCCTGGCGCCAGCGCGCCAGCATCAGCTCGCGCCCTTTCTTCCACGACGTCATCATCGCCAGCAGCCCGAGCCCGAGCACCAGCGGCACGTAGCCGCCCTCCGGCACCTTGAGCAGGTTGGAGGCGAAGAACACGGAATCGATGACCAGGAAGAAGCTGAACACCGAGCCCGCCAGCGCCCGCGACCAGCCGAAGCGGCGGCGGAACACCACCATCGCCAGGATCGAGGTGAAGATGAAGGTCCCCGTCACCGCGATGCCGTAGGCCGCCGCCAGGGCGTCGCTGCTGCGGAACGCGAGCACCAGGATCAGCACGCCGATCGCCAGCGCCGAGTTGACCTGCGGCAGGAAGATCTGCCCTTCTTCGGTCAGGCTGGTATGGCGCACCGTCAGCCGCGGCACGAACGACATCTGCATGCATTGGCGGGCGAGCGAGTAGGCGCCCGAAATGACCGCCTGGCTCGCGATCACGGTCGCGAACGTCGCCAGCAGCACGAGCGGAAGCCGGATCGCCTCGGGCGCGAGCAGATAGAACGGGTTTTCCAGCGCCGAGGGATCGCGCAGCACCATCGCGCCCTGGCCGAAATAGTTGAGCAGCAGCGACGGCAGCACGAACCAGAGCCAGGCGAGCCGGATCGGCTGGCGCCCGAAATGCCCCATGTCGGCATAAAGCGCCTCGGCGCCAGTGACGGTCAGCACGATCGCGCCGAGGTCGACGAACGCGCGCCAGCCATGCGCGGCGCAGAACTGATAGCCGTAGATCGGCGAGACGGCGCGCAGGATGGCGGGGTTCTGCACGATCTGCAGGATGCCGAAGCCTGCGAGCGAGACGAACCAGACGCACATCACCGGGCCGAACACGCGCCCGATCTTGCCGGTGCCGCTGGCCTGGACAGCGAACAGGATGGCGATCACGACGACCGAGATCGGCACGATCACGTAGTGGAACTGCGGGTAGACGACCTGCAGGCCCTCGACCGCCGAGAGCACCGAGATGGCCGGCGTGATGATCCCGTCGCCGAAGAACAGGCAGGCGCCGGCGATGCCGCACAGGCCGAGGATGGCCCGCATCTTGGAGCCTTGGGTGCCGCGCTGGGCCAGCGCCATCAGCGCCAGGATGCCGCCCTCGCCGTTGTTGTCGGCGCGCAGGATGATGACGACGTATTTCAGCGTCACCGTCAGGATCAGCGCCCAGAACATCAGCGACAGCACGCCCATGATCTCGAGCTCGTGGGTGCCGGTGGCGGTGAACTCGGTCAGGCTGGACTTGAACGCGTAGAGCGGGCTGGTGCCGATGTCGCCATAGACGACGCCGAGCACGCCCAGGAGCGACGCGATGCGGACTGGCCTCACCGCGCTGGGCGAGAGGGCCGCAGTCGTCACGATCTCATCATCGGGTTCGAGCCATCTTGGGATTGTTGCAAGCCAGAGCCATAGGCGGTTCTGCGAGGAACACGCAAGCGGGCGCGCGTTTAGTCGGCCGCGAGCAGGGCCGGATCGGCCGTGGCCGTGGCGGCCACTGCGCGGGCCCAGATCGCGGTATCGTGGAATACAGCACCCCCGTTCGGCGCCGCCGGGGCGTCGCTGACCAGGGTGTTGATGCCGCAGCCGCCGCGGAAATCGGCGTTCGGCCACACGCTCTCGACCACGATCACGCCCGGCTGCATGCCGTCCACGATGCGGGCGTGCACCCGCACCTCGCCCTGCCGGTTGCCGAGCGCGAGCAGCCCGCCATCGGGCACGCCGAGTGAAGCCGCGTCGTCCGCGTGCAGCAATGCGGTCGGCCGGCCTTCCCGCTGGCGGCTGCTGGCGGTTTCGGTGAAGCTCGAGTTGAGGAACTGCCGCGCGGGGGCGGCGACCAGGCGGTATGGGTGGTCTTCGGTCGCGCCGTCGGTCGCCTGCCACTGGTCGGGCAGCGCTGGCATGCCGCGGGCATGCGGCCCGAGTGCGGCCCAATCCGGGGCGAAGCGGAAGCGGCCGTCGGGGAAGCCGAAGCCGTCGGCGAAATGGCTGCGCGCCTCGGTTTCGGCGGCGTCGATCCAGCGCGCGGCGACCAGCGCCTCGAAGCCGGGCCAGCCCGAGCGCCGCAGCGTCGCGTCCGCCACCTCGCGCGCGCTCATCGCGAACCCGTCATGCTTGGCGCCGAGCCGCGCGGCCAGACCCTGCAGCACCTCGTGATTGGAGCGGCACGCGCCCGGCGGCTCGACCAGCTTCGGCCCGGCCATGAGGAAGGTGTGGCCGCCACCATAATAGATGTCGTCGTGCTCGAGGAACATCGTCGCCGGCAGCACCACGTCGGCGAGCTTGGCGGTCTCGGTCATGAATTGCTCGTGGACGCAGACGAACAGGTCGTCGCGCAGCAGGCCGCGGCGGACGCGGTTGCTGTCGGGGGCGACGACGGCCGGGTTGGTGCTCTGGATGAGCATGGCGGTGACGGGGGGGCCGCCGCCGAGTTCGGACCGGTCGGAGCCGAGGTGACCGGGGAGGTGGCCGGTGAGGGCGGCGCCGATGCGGCTCATGTCCATGATGCGGATCGCGGTGTCGCGCACGTCGAGGCCTTCGATCAGCGTCTTGTCGAGATGGTAGATGCCGGTGGCGCGGTGGCTCCAGAACGCGCCGCCGCCGCGGTGGCGCCATTTGCCGGTCAGCGACGGCAGGCAGGTGACCGCATGCATCGAGGCGGCGCCGTTGCGGCTGCGGGTGAAGCCGTAGCCAAGCCGGATGAAGGCGCGCTCGGTCGTGCCGTAGAGCCGCGCGAACTGCTCGATCTGCGCCACCGGCAGCCCGGTGATCGCCGCCGCCCACTCCGGTCCGCGGGCGGCTAGATGGGTTTCGAGCGCGGGGCCGGCGTCGGTCCAGCGCGCCATGAAGGCGCGGTCGGCATGGCCGTCGCGCAGCGCCACGTGCATCACCGCGCACGCCAGCGCCGCGTCCGTGCCCGGCCGCAGCGCCAGATGCAGGTCCGCGACTTGGGCCGTCGGCGTGCGATAGGGGTCGATCACGACGAACGGGGCGCCGCGTTGCTTTCGCGCCCGCGTCACGTGGTGCATGACGTTGACCTGGGTGGAGACCGGGTTGCCGCCCCACATCACGATCAGGTCGGATTCCGCCATCTCGCGCGCATCCGGCCCGCCGGCCCGGCCGACGCCGGCCATCCAGCCCGCCTCGGTGACGCTCGAGCAGATCGTGTTGTGCTGGCGCGAATAGCCCATCGCGTGGCGCAACCGGTTGATGCCGTCGCGCTGCACCAGCCCCATCGTGCCGGCGTAGTGATAGGGCCAGACGCTCTGGGCGCCGTGCCGGTCGGCGGCGTCGATGAAGCGGGCTGCGACCCGGTCGAGCGCCTCGTCCCACTCGGCCTCGCGGAAGGCGCCGCTGCCCTTGGCGCCGACGCGGATCAGCGGCCGGGTCAGCCGGTCGGGATGGTGGATCCGTTCGGCGTAGCGGGCGACCTTGGCGCAGATCACTCCCGCGGTATACGGATTGTCCCGCGCGCCACGCACCGTGCCGACGCGGCCGCCGGGCTGGATATCCACTTCGAGCGCGCACGCGCTCGGGCAATCGTGCGGGCAGACCGAGGAGCGGATCGTCATGAGCGACAGGTTACGGTTGGCGGGGCGGCGACTTCAAGTGTCGTGCGGCGGCCGCCGTGAGCAACCGCCATCCCTTGCTGGCGTCTACACTGCAGAGGTGACTACGTGAACGACCGCCATCCGCACATCCTGAATGCCTCGACCAACTTGCTGGGCATCTGCTTCGTCCTCATCACCGGGCTGAAGCTAACCGGCGCGAACGAGCTGTCGTTCTCCGACCTGGTCGCGTGGGCGGCGTCGATCATGTTTCTCGGCAGCATCGTGCTGTCCTACATCGCGCTGCGCAAACCTGGCCGCGAGCCATGGTGCGAGAAATGGGCCGAGCGGACCTTCATGGCCGGCGTGGCCGGGCTGACCCTGTCGGTTTTCGTCGTGGCGGCCGTGGTCGAGGTGCCGAACCTCTACGATCTCGCCAAGCGCCGAGGCCAACCCGTCAGCGTATCGCCCACCACCACCCAGCCATGACCCAGAACAGCCCGACCGTGGCGCCGGCGAGGACATCGCTCGCGTAGTGCAGGCTGAGCAGCATCCGGCTGAAACAGATGCCCAGGATCAGGATCGCCGCCACCGCCCACACCAACTCGCGCCCGCTCGCGCTCCCGCTTCCTGGCACCGTGGCGATCGCGAGTGCGAGAAAGCCGTAGACGGCCATCGAGACCGTCGCGTGCGCGCTCGGGAATGACGGGGAGCCCGCGGTGATCCTTTCCAGGAACTGCGGACGCACGCGATTGGTGAGGAACTTGACCGACCAGGTCGTCGTCTGTGCGCCTATCAGCGTGATCCAGAGCGGCACGATCAGGCGCTGCCGCCCGTCGGTCCAGAACAGGCCCGTGGCGACCAGGCAGATCACCGCCCCGGCGGCCCCGGTGCCGACCTGGCTGATCCATGCGCCCGCCGCCAACGCCGGGCGCGTCCGCAGCCCGGCCAGCCCTGCGTTGATCACGCCGTCCATGGTCACCAACCAGCCGCCGCTCTGCACCTGCCACAGCAGGACCAGGAACACCGCCGCGAGCGCCGCCATGGCCGCGATCACGGTACGAACACCCGAACCGCGCGCGGCAGGACGCCGAAACGCGCCGGCGTGCGGGTCACGATCTCGCCATCCGCCGCGATATGCCGCGGCCGTTTGGTCGTCACCGTCAGCGATTGGCAGGTCAACGTCCGCACTTCCGACAATTCCCGATGTTCTCCCGCCCGAAATGCCGGCGCCAGCAGCAGCAACCGCCACCGGGCCCGCGGCTCGAGGCTGTAGACGTTGAGCAGGCCGTCGTCGATCCGCGCGTCCTCGTGCACCACCGCGCCGCCGCCGTAGTATCGGCCGTTGCCGACGGCGATCTGCAGCGTTGTCGTCGCGATCTCCTCGTCGTCGGCGTGCAGCACGCAGCTGAAGCGCCCGGTCGTGAGCACGGCGGCCGCGGCGGCGATCGGATAGGCCAGCATGCCGAAGCGCCGCTTCATGATCCCGGTCAGCCGCCGGGTCACGGCGACGCTGAGACCGAGGCTGGCGACGTTGAAGAATGGGATGTCGTTGACGGTGCCGAGATCGATCGTGCGGGTTTTGCCGCGCAGGATGATGTCGGCGGCGTGGGCCGGGTCGTCGGGCAGGTGGAGCGAGCGCGCCAGGTCGTTGGCCGTGCCGAGCGGCAGGATGCCAAGCGGCAGCCCGGTCTCGTGCAGCGCGGCGGCCGCGGCATGCATGGTGCCGTCGCCGCCGCCGAGGATGACGGCCGAGATTTCGCTACGCAGCGAGCGGATGCGGTCGGCCAGATTGCCGGCCGGGCAGGGTTCGCGCCGCAACGCCATGCCGCCAGCGATGAGCGCGTCGACAAACGGCGTCACGTCGTCGCCATTGCGGCTGTTCTGGTTGGCGACCAGGAGGGCGGGGAGGTCGGTCATGGGCGGTTGAACAACGCATCGTAGCGGGCAATGGCCGCCGCCGTCGCGGTTAGTTCGCCTCCGCGACGCGGATGTCGTCTAGTTCGCTTCCGCGACGCTGATATCGTCGCCGAGCGGAACGCTGATCCGGCAATCGAGCCCGGTCGGCGTGAAGTCCAGCGACCCGGTGCCGCCCAACTCGCGCGCCAGCCGGCGCTCGACCATCTCGGTGCCGAACCCGGCGCGCCGATCGCTTGGCGCCGACGGACCCTGCCGTTCGATCCATCGCAGCCTCAGTTGCGTCGCACCATTGACTTCGATCGTCCAGATCACTGAAATCGTGCCTTCACGCGCCGACAGCGCGCCAAACTTGACGGAATTGACGACGAGCTCATGCACGACGAGCCACAACACCTCGATGGCCCGCCCGCCAAGCCGCAGTTCAGGTCCGGTCAGGCTGAAATTCTGGTCCTCGACCGCGGCGTGGGCCAACAATTCGTCGGCCAGCATGCCATGGAAATCGATCGTCCCGCCCGGCCGGCCCAAGACCGTGCCCTGCGCCCGGGCGAGCGCGTGCAGCCGGCCATCGAGATGGGCAGCGAAATGTTCCGCCACGCCCGAGATATCGGCCGAGGCACGGACGACCGAAGAGATCACCGCCATGATTCCGCGCAACCGCCGCTCCGCCTCACCCAGCCGCCGCGTCAGCTCGGCCGCGTCGCGCCGGGCCGCGTTTCGTCTCACGCTCGCCAAGATCATCGACCTCCAAGGCACGGCCGTGGAAGCATGACTCGACCATCACGCCCGCGGCAGTCAATTTCAGCATAATTCGCAATCGTGAAGGCGGCCTTAACGAGGGTTACTTAGAGAAGTCGCCGCACGCTATACGCACGAGTGGCCCAAGAACTTCGGGTCGAGCCAGGAGAATAGGCATGGATAGCATTCCGTCGAGAACCCTGTCCACCGCGGAGGCCCGGCTCGACAAGTTGGCCGAGGTCGCTATCAGGGTCGGCCTCAACCTCCAGCCCGGCCAGGAACTCGTTCTCACCGCCCCGCTCGACGCCTTCCCGCTCGTCCGCCGCATCGCCCATCACGCCTACAAGGCCGGCGGCACCCTGGTCACGCCGCTGTTCTCTGACGAGCAGAGCACGCTCGCCCGGTTCGAACACGCGCCCGACGGCGCCTTCGACTACGCGCCCGCCTGGCTCTTCGACGGCATGGCCGCGGCTTTCCGCAACGGCGCCGCCCGCCTGGCCATCGCCGGCGAAGACCCTTCGCTGCTCTCCAGCCAGGACCCGGCCCGCGTCGCGCGCGCCAACCGCGCCCGCTCTGTCGCCTACCGCCCCGCCCTCGAACTGATCACCAGTTTCGCCATCAACTGGAACATCATCAGCTACGCGACCCCCGCCTGGGCGCATACGATGTTCCCCGACCTGCCCGAAGCCGAGGCCGTCGCCAAGCTATGGGACGCGATCTTCGCCGCCTCCCGCGTCGACGAGCCCGATCCGGTCGCCGCCTGGGCCGAACACAACGCTGCCCTCCACGCCCGCACGGCGCTCCTCAACGCCCAGCGCTTCGCTGCCCTGCACTTCAGTGGCCCCGGCACCGACCTGCGCATCGGCCTCTCCGACGGGCATCTCTGGATGGGCGGCTCCGAGCCGGCCAAGAACGGCGTGGTCTGCAACCCGAACATCCCGACCGAAGAGGTCTTCACCACGCCCCACGCCCACCACGTCGAGGGCCGCGTCCGCAGTACCAAGCCGCTTTCCTACCAAGGCACCCTGATCCAGGACATCGAGGTCCGCTTCGAGCAGGGACGCATCGTCCACAGTCAGGCGCGAACCGGCGCCGAGGTGCTCGAGCGCGTCCTCAATACCGACGAAGGCGCGCGCCGGCTGGGCGAGGTGGCCCTCGTGCCGCATTCGTCGCCGATCTCGGGCAGCGGCTTGCTGTTCTTCAACACTCTGTTCGACGAGAACGCCGCCAGCCACATCGCGCTCGGCCAGGCTTACCGGACCTGCCTCGAAGGCGGCACCACCGCCAGCGAGGCCGAGCTGACCCGGCGCGGCGCCAATTCGAGCCTCATCCATATCGACTGGATGATCGGCTCCGGCGAGGTCTCGGTCGACGGCATCACCGCCTCGGGCGACGCGGTCCCGGTCATGCGCGACGGCGAATGGGTCTAATTCCGGCTGCCTCCATTAACCCGGCATAAAGGAGTTTGCGCGTAGGATGCGGTGATCAGGACTGGGGTCGTCACCGTTGAATGCGCCAAGGAGCATAGGCCGATCGGGCCATCTGTTGCGCCGCTTCGCCGCCGGGGTGGGCGGCGGCAGTCGTAGGCGTGCGGCGGCTCGCGACGACCGCGGCGCGGCGTTGCTCGAGTTCGCTCTCGTCGGGGCGCCACTGCTCTTCATCCTGTTCGCGATCATTGAGATCGGCCTCATCTTCGCCGGCAACGTCAATCTCGACAACGCCGTCTTGTCCGTCGCCCGCCAAGTCCGCCTTGGCGCCATGGTGCTGCCCGGCATGGCCGCGACCACCAGCAGCGGCACCCAGACCGACCTCGCGGACTTCAAGAAAAAGGTCTGTCAGAACATGGTCATGGTGACGAACGCCACCTGTCTTTCGCAGCTGCAGGTCGACGTCCGGGTATTGTCGTCGTTCGGGTCGTCGCCGCCGAACCCGATCTCCGGGACCAACTTCTCGAGCTCGAGTTTCTGCTTCTACTCGGGCGTTCCCGGCAACATCGTCTCGATCAGGGCCTACCTGCTCTGGCCCGTCGCCACCCCCGTTCTACTCCCGACCCTGACCAACATCACCTCCATCAGCGGGTCGTCGGGCAGTAGCACCGGCAGCTTCTTCGTGCTGATGGCCGACGAAGCGTTCGTCAACGAGCCGAACAGCGTGGCGACCAACACGAACGCTGGCTGCTGATGGCGTCGCGCTCGGCCCTACGAACCACGCTCAGGCGCTTCCTGAAGCTGGGACATGACCGGGCGGCGGCGATGGTCGAATTCGCGATCATCGCGCCCCTGCTGATCACGATGCTCTGCGGGCTGGGCGACATCGCGCTCAGCATCTTTGCCGCCATGCAAAGCACCAACGCCGGCCAAGCCCTGGCCGATCTGGCAACCCAATCGCCCAACCTGCGCCTCACCGATATGAACGACATCTACAACGCCGCCTACACGATGATGCGGCCGCTTCCCTCGACCAATCTGCTCCTGCGCATCAGCAACGTCGTCTCGAACGGAAATGGCGGCGCCTTTGTGTATTGGAGCTGCGGGCAAGGCAGTCTGGCGGCCCTTCCCGCCTTGTCGTCCTACGCCGCCACACCGAAGGGCACGGCCCCGAGCTCCCTTGTCGTGCTGAGCCCTGCCAAGT